>Ga0187892_10002669_pt1 | contig 34729 bp, 35 predicted proteins | sample MA1701073metaG_FD_139345 | JGI IMG/M metagenome (GOLD analysis project Ga0187892, IMG submission 139345) | Bio-ooze microbial communities from a basaltic lava cave in the Kipuka Kanohina Cave System on the Island of Hawaii, USA - MA170107-3 metaG ... | reverse complement strand
ACGCCTTCGACTACGAGATGACGCAGGAGCTGCGCCGGCGCTGGGCCGAGATCTCGAAGGACGGCGAGATCGTCTGCGCGATCGTGACGGGCGCGGGCGAGAAGGCCTTCTGCTCGGGCTGGGACATCACCAGCACCGCGTCGGGCGAGAGCCACAAGTTCTCGCAGAGCGGCCGCAAGGCCGCTCCCTACAGCCAGATCACCGCGCTCCAGTGCCGCTGCTGGAAGCCCGTGATCACGGCCGTGAACGGCATGTGCTCGGGCGGCGGCCTCCACTTCGTGGCCGACGGGGACATCGTGATCGCGTCCGAGACCGCGACCTTCTTCGACACGCACTGCGAGGTCGGCCTGCCGGCCGCCCTCGAGCCCGCGGGCCTCGCGCGCAAGATCCCGCTCGACGCGGTGATGCGGATGATGCTGCTCGGCAGTGCCGAGCGCATGAGCGCCGCGCGCGCGAGGGAGGTCGGCTTGATCGGGGAGGTCGTGCCGGCCGCGAAGCTGATGGAGCGCGCGCGAGAGCTCGCATCGATCATCGCGCGCTACTCGCCCACCGCGCTCGCGCGCACGAAGCGCGCGACCTGGCTGAGCCTCGACCATGGCCTCGAAGAGGGGCTCGACGCCGCCCATCGCGAGCTCGAGGCGCACTTCGCCGGCCACCCGGACACGACCGAGGGACCGAAGGCGTTCCTCGAGAAGCGGAAGCCGAAGTGGGCGCCGTACGTGGGCGAGGACGACTGAGTCTCTAGGCGCCGGTCTCGCGTGCGTAGAGATCCGGAAGGAAACGGGCGAGGTAGACGTGCTCCTCGGACTGGTGCCGCAACAGCCAGGCGAGCCTCTCGTCCGTGACGAAGCGAGACAGCGCCGCGCTCTCGAGCGCGGACGGCGGATCGAAGTCGCCGAGGAAGACGCGCGTTCGCACCTCGCAGCCGTAGTCGGTGTCGCGACACAGGTGGATGATGTGGCCGCTCCAGCCGTCCGTATCGAGCGGCCCTCCGCGGCTGCAGATCGCGGCGCTGATCTCGGCATCCGGGAAGCGCGACACGTCGAAGTACTCCCGGGGCTCCCGCGCTTGCCCCTTGGTCTTCTCGACTTCGCCATCGATCAAATGATGAGAGACGCCAGCGTTCAGCTGCTCGTTCCATTCCCAGTGCAGGTGCGCGGTGGGGTGCCACTGTCGGAACTCTTCGTCGCTCTTCCGTCGCCGGTGCCACCACTCGACCATCGCCCCGGAGACGTTCGAGAGATGATGGATCGAGGCCACGAGCTTCATTCCGTCGTCCAGCGTCCGGTAGCCCGCCTCGAAGGAGGTCCGCTGCGAGTCGAGTAGCGTTGCGAGCTCGGCCCGAACGAGCGCGATCCCCGAGAGGCTCTGCGCTCCTCGCTGGCATCCGAGCGGAGCGAGCAGGGAGAGCGCGCCGAGCCCGCCGCCGCGCACAGGAAATCTCGCCGGCTCAGTGAAGGGCAGGCGTTGGTCACGAGCGATGACGTGCCGAAGGCGCGTAGCGCGCCGTGATCAGCGGCAGGTCGGCGTAGGTGCGGATGCCGGGCGCCGCCGCGTGCACGGTGGGGATCGCCGCGACCACCGGCATCGCGGTGATCGTGTTCGAGAGGTCGAGGTAGTCGGCGAGCCCGGCGTCGCGCCGGGAGGGCCGGAACGAGACGCGCGTGCGCACGTTCGGATTCCCCTCGACCTCCATCGTGTAGCCGTGATGGATCGGCCATTCGGGCTCGAGGCCGCGGCCCGCGATCCAGCACACGTCGAGTTCGAGCACGGGCTCCTCCTCGCCCGCGACTTGCGCAGTCCACCTCGACTTCTGGCCGGCGATGGTGCCCTTGGGCATGCGGAAGCCGAAGTACTCGCGATCGTCGGGCGTGATCGCCCACTCGCAGTCGAAGCGCGTCTCGGCGACGGGAACGCCGAGCATCTGCGCCATCACGTCGAGGCACTCGCCGTAGAAGCCGAGCACCTGCCGGCTGGCCTCGAGCCACTTCGGCGCCGGCGCCTGGCCCCAGCCGAGGTTCGCGTAGTTGCGGATCGCCTGGTACGTCGAGACGTCGGTGGATTCGAGGAAGCGGATGCGGCGGAAGCCGTGGCTCACGCTCGCCATCTGCGCGGCGATGTAGTTCGCGAAGCCCGGAAAGATGCCGGAGCCGAACAGCGTCGCGCCTCCTTCCTGCGCGGCCTTCTCGACGCGGGCCCGCGCCGCCTCGCCCCACGAGCGGCAGTTCGTGAGATTGCTCGCGACGACGTCGAGCCCGGCCTCGAGCAGCCGGCAGATCTCGTCGAGCTCGGGATGGTTCGGCGTGTAGCAGACGACGTCGGCGCCGCGCGCGATCAGCGCGTCGACGTCGTGCGTCGCGGTGACGCCGAGCCGGCCCACGCCGCAGAGCTCGCCCACGTCGCGTCCTTCCTTCTCGGCGCTCCAGGCGTAGGCGCCCACGAGCTCGAGTTCCGGGTGCGCGAGGATCGCCTTGACGGCCTCGCGACCGACGTGTCCGGTGGTCCACTGCAGCACTCGGATCGCCATCGTTGCACCCCTTCGCGGTTGGAGGCGCCACTATACGGCGGGAGTTTTCATGCGGCCGTTCCGGCGGCTTACTCCGCGATCCGGAACAGGTACGACCCCGCGGTGATCGCGCGGTTGCCCTCCCCCTCGTCGTAGAGCTTCAGCCGCACGGCCGCCGCCCCGTCGGCGCCCACGACGGGCTCGGCCTCGGCTCGGAACGGGCCGACCTTGCCCCGCGCGAGGAACATCACGTGCGACGACACGCCCTCGAGGCGCTCGCTGCCCGCCGCGCCGGCGGCCGCGTCACGGGCCGCCGTCTCCATCACGACGAACTGCGGGCCGAGGTGGAGCGCGGCTTCGGGCGACGCCAGCTCCGCCGCCAGCTCAGGCAACATCCAGCAGCCGTCGTCGCGGCGGCGCGCACCGAACACCCGCCAGAGCGGCGGCAGCTCGGGCGAGTCCGTTACCGCGATGGGTGCCGTCTCCATCTTCTCGAGGCCTGCGGGCGGCGTGCCGAGGCTGATGCCCTGCCCCTCCGTCAGCGCGAGGACGCGACCCGGGCGGTCGGCGTCGACAATGCGCGAGCGGCTGTAGCCCATCTGCCGGCCCCGCTTCAGCGCCTCGGAGACGACCTCGATGCGGCGAACGTCCCGGCCCGGATCGAGGACCTGGCAGGAGTGGATGACGGGGTTGGGAACGGCCTCGAGGTCCGACATGGCGCCGCCTTCCGGCGACGCGATTCCGAGCACGGCGAGCAACACCCCGCCGGTTGCGTCCCGCATGTCGCGGCGCAGCACGACCGTGTCGTCGATCGGGCCGACGTCCATCGACGCGTACCTGCGGCCGATGTAGCGGTAGCTGAGCAGGCCGCCCCAGCGCCGGCGCAGCTCGTCGGCGTACGCCTCCTGCTCGTGGCGGAGCTCCCGAATGTCTCGTAGCGCCATGTCGCGGACGCTAGCCGTTGCGCGGCTCGGCGGCGCGAGGCGCGTATGCTCCAGGGTCATGGAGCAGCGGCCCTTCGGCCCGACGCAGCGCACGGTGGCGGTGATCGGCCAGGGCACCTGGCAGCTCGCCGGCCGCAGCTGGGCCCCGGCGATCGCGGCGCTGCGCCGCGGCCTCGAGCTCGGCATGACGCACATCGACACCGCCGAGATGTACGGCCGCGCCGAGGAGCTGATCCGCGAGGCCATCGCCGGCCGGCGCGACGAGGTCTTCCTCGTTTCGAAGGTGCTGCCCGAGAACGCCTCGCGGCGCGGCACGCGCCTCGCCTGCGAGCGCACGCTCGCGCGCCTCGGCACCGACCACGTCGACGTCTACCTGCTCCACTGGCGCGGTCGCGAGCCGCTCGAGGAGACCCTCGCCGCCTTCGAGCAGCTCGCGAGCGAGGGCAAGATCCGGAGCTGGGGCGTGAGCAACTTCGACGTCACCGACCTCGAGGAGGCGGTGAAGATCGCCGGCGCGGGCCGCATCGCCTGCAACCAGGTGCTCTACCACCTGAAGCAGCGCGGGATCGAGCACGACGTCCTGCCCTGGTGCGAGGCGCACGGCGTCGCGCTCGTCGGCTACAGCCCGTTCGGCCACGACGACTTCCCGGGCCCGCGCACGGCGGGCGGCCGCGTGCTCGCGGAGATCGCCGCCGCGCAAGGCGCGACGCCGCGGCAGGTGGCGCTCGCCTTCCTGGTGCGGCGGCCCGCGCTCTTCACGATCCCGAAGGCCGGGCGCGCCGAGCACGCGGCCGAGAACGCGCGGGCAGGGTCGCTCGCGCTGAGCGACGCGGAACTCGCACGCATCGACGCCGCCTTCCCGCGCGGAGCACGCCCGCGCGAGCTGCCCACGCTCTAGCCGGTCGGCCCCGCCGAGTGCCTCGTCACCAGGGATGCACGCGCACCGGCAGCTTCGCGAAGCCCTTCACGAACTGGGACTTCACGCGCACGGGCTTGCCCACGACCTCGACGAAGCGGAAGCGGCGCAGGAGCTCCTCCCAGAGAACGCGGAGCTGCATCTCGGCGAGCCGGCTGCCCATGCAGAAGTGGGTGCCCAAGCCGAAGGAGAGGTGCTGCTTCGAGTTCTCGCGGTCGATCAGGAACTCGTTGGCGCGGGGGATGGCCGTCTCGTCGCGGTTCGCCGAGACGTACCACATCACGATCTTGTCGCCCTTCGAGATCTTCTTCCCGCCGAGCTCGGTGTCCTGGGTGGCCGTGCGGCGCATGTGGGCGAGCGGGGTCTGCCAGCGGATGATCTCGTCCACCATGCTCGGGATCAGGCTCGGGTCGCGGCGCAGCTTCTCGTACTCGGCGGGGTGCTCGTTCAGCGCGAGCACGCCCCCGGAGATCGAGTTCCGCGTCGTGTCGTTGCCGCCCACGATCAGGAGGATGAGCGTGCCGAGGTAGTCGAGGGGCGAGACGTCGGGCGCGATGTCCCGCATGGCCTCGGAGTTCGCCATCGCCGAGACGAAGTCGAGCTCGCCGGTCTGGGGCTTGTTCGCGCGCTCCTTCCAGAGCCTCGTGAAGTAGTCGAGGCACTCGATGAGCGCGGCTCGCCCCTGTTCCTCCGTCATCCCGATCTCGGCCAGCTGCTCGGGACTCATCGTGGAGATGTCGGACCAGAAGGTGAGCTTGCGCCGCTCCTCCCACGGGAAGTCGAACATGGTCGCGAGCATGCCCGTCGTGAGCTCGATCGAGACGCGGTCCGCCCAGTCGAACGTTACGCCGACGGGCAGCGCGTCGAGGATCTCGCCCACGCGCTGGCGGATCAGGGGCTCGAGCCGGGTGAGGTTCCGCGGCGAGGCGACGGGCTGGACGCTCTTGCGATGCGCCTGGTGCCGCGCGCCGTCCATGGCGATGAAGCCGGGCATCAGCGGGAAGTCCGGCTCGGGGTCGACGATCACGATCGTGGGCGCGGAGGAGAACAGCTCGGGGTGCTTCTCGACGTACACGACGTCGTCGAACTTCGTGATCGACCAGTAAGGGCCGAACTCGCTCTCGGCGCAGTAGTGCACCGGGTCCTCCGTGCGCAGGCGTTCGAAGTAGCCCCAGAGCGTGTCCGTCTCGAACAGCTCCGCATCCGAGACGTCGATCCGGTCGAGGGGGATCGAGTAGGGGTCGGCTCCGGCCTGACCCTTCGACGGGGCGGGCTTCGCGGCGGCTTCGCTCATGGGGGCTCCTCGGGCTCGGGCGGAGGCTACCGCGTTTCGCTCGCCTCGAGCCGGAGCGCCTGTCCTTCGAAGCCAGGGGCGAACACGAGCTCGAGGGTTCGAGCGGCGCCCGGCCGATCTTTGCGCTGCGACGCGTTCGACCGGGAGGCTCCCGGACTTGCCCTCGGCGGCTCCGAGCGCCACAACTGCGGGCCATGAGCCAGATCGAGCGACCCTCCCTCGGCGTCCCCCGTGATCGCGCTCCCGTCGACGAGTTCGTCCGCGAGCTCCAGGACGCGATCGACCGCGCCGACGCCTCGCTCTTCAATCGCCACTTCGCAGAGGACGTGCTCTGGGGCAGCCCGTTCGGCGCGGTCGTCGCTGGGTACGACGGGATTCACGCCATCCACGAGCGGATGTTCGCCGGGCTGCCCGCCGTCCCGGGCGCCTCGCGCTACGAGGTCGAGCACATCCGGTTCCTGGGCGAGGACGTGGCGATCGCCTACGTACGCCGGCTCCGCGCTCACGAGCGCCGCGAGGAGGCTGCGCCCGGCAACCCTGCTTCGTTCGACGAGCTCGCGCTCTTCGTGCTGGCGCGCCGCGACGGCCAGTGGTGGCTCGCCGCGGGCCAGCACGTCCCCGACCGGCGCGAGGTGTACGCCCAGCGGGTGTAGTACCTGTACGCCGGGTGCCATCGACGGTGTGGCGCCCAAGGGAGGTCGTCCGTGACTGCGGAGCTCGCCGGCAAGATTGCGGTCATCACCGGCGCCGGGTCCGGGCTCGGTGCGGCCATGGCCCGCGCCTTCGCGCGAACCGGGATGGCCGTGGCCGCGCTCGACATCGACGAGCCGTCTGCCCAGAAGACGGCGAGCCAGCTCGCGGGCGAGTTCGACGTGCCTACGACGGCTCTCCGAGTGGACGTCGGCGACCCCGGCTCCGTGGCTGGCGCGGCTCGGCACGTCCAGTCGACGCTCGGCGGCTGCGACGTCCTGTGCGCGAACGTCGGTGTGCAGCAGTTCGGCGCGATCGACCGGCTCACCGAGCAGGACTGGCAATGGGTGCTCGGTGTCAACGTGCTCGGGATGGTGCGGACGGTTCGGGAGTTCTTGCCGCTCCTGCGCGCACGCAGCGGCTGGCGGCGCATCGTCCTCACCGCGTCTACGAGCGTGCTCGTCCCCGCGGTGCGCATGGGCGCCTATCAGACGAGCAAGTTCGCGGTGATGGGCTTCGGGGAGACGCTGCGCGAGGAACTCGCCGGAGAAAGGATCGGCGTGACGCTCCTGTTCCCGGGCGGGATGGCGACGCGGCATCTCCAGAGCAGCGCCGACGCGCGCCCGGCGCAGCTCGGGGAATCGGTGCGGCGGCCGGAGGATCTCGCGGCGATGCTCGCGCACCGGCCGGTGGCCGACGGCGACGTGGTGTCGCCCGAGCACGCGATTCGCAACCTGCTCGCCGCTCTGATGGACGACGTGCCGTACGTGGTGACGCACGGCTCCGTCCGGCCGGTGTACGAGCAGCGGCGTGACGCCATGGCTGCGGCGCTCGCTCGAATGGAGGCCTCGTGAGACGCGCGCGGCGCAGCTACTTCTGCGCCTTCTTCATCCCCTCGAGGTCCATCAGCATCGGCATGCCCGAGATCGAGAGGGCGTTCCCGTGTCCGGTGGTGTGCACGTCGAAGCAGGCCTGCAGGGCCGTGTACTGCCCCATGATGTCGAGCGTGCTGTTCACCATGCGCTTCGCCTGAGCCAGCGCGAAGGGGTGCATCTCCGCGATCTGGCGCGCCAGCGCGAAGGTCTCCTCCTCGAGCTTCTCGGTCGGCACCACGCGGTTCACCATGCCGAGCCGGTGCGCCTCGCGGGCGTCGAAGCGGCTCGCCGTGAAGAGCAGCTCCTTGGCCTTCCGCGCCCCGAACTCCCAGGTGTGCCCGTGGTACTCGACGCCGCCGATGCCGAGACGCACCACCGGGTCGCTGAAGAAGGCGTCCTCGGCGGCCACGATCAGGTCGCAGGGCCAGCACAGCATGAGGCCCCCCGCGATGCAGGCTCCCTGCACGGCCGCGATCGACGGCTTCGGCACGTCGCGCCACTTGCGCGAGTAGCCGAGGAAGCGGACGCGCTCGTAGTGGAAGATCCCCGCGAGGCCCTGGGTCTTCAGGTCCACCGGGGGCTTCTCGCCGGGCCTGACGGAGATGTCGTGCCCCGAAGAGAAGTGCTTGCCGTTCGCCTTGAGCACGATCACGCGCACGTCCTCGTCCTCGGCCGCCTTCGTCCAGCAGGCGTCGAGCTCGTCGAGTAGCTGCTTGTTCTGGGCGTTCCTCGCCTCGGGACGATTCAGCGTGATCGCCGCGATCTTGTCCTTGGCCTCGTAGAGAACGAATTCCACGGCTTCTCCTAGTGGACGCCGAGTAGCGTCTTCAGGTTGGTGCTCATGATGCGCTGCTGGTCGGCGGCATCGAACGCCGAGAGCTCGCGCAGGAAGTCGAGCGGCTCGCCGAGCCCTTCGGGGTGCGGGTAGTCGGAGCCGAACAGCACCTGGCTGGCGCCGATCCACCGGGCCAGCTCGTCGACCGGCTCCTCGTAGAAGGGCGAGACCCAGACGTGCCGGCGGAAGGTCTCGATCGGGTGCCGCTCGAAGTCCTTGGGCTGCTGACCGAAGGCCAGCTCGAAGCGTTCGAACAGGAACCGCACCCAGCGGCTGCCGTTCTCGATGCACGCTACGCGCACGCCGGGGAACCGGTCGAACACGCCGTGACAGATCAGGGCGGCCATCGTGTCGGAGATGGCGCGGTCCAGCAGGGCGACGCACGTCTTCATCGGCGTGTGTACGAAGCCGAGGGCCTCGTTCCGGCCGCCCTCCCACATGCGCACGAAGCGGTCGTAGCCCGAGTCGGAGGCGTGGAACGTGACGAAGATGCCCGCCTCCTGCACGCGCGCCCAGAACGGGTCGAACTCGGGAGCGGCGGGCGAGCGCGTGCCGCGGTAGCCCGGCACCGGCGCGGGCCGGAGCCCCACCGTCCGCGCGCCGCGCGCGAGCGCCCACTCGAGCTCCGCGACCGCCATGTCGACGTCCATCAGGGTGATGAACGGGACGGTGAAGATCCGCTCTTCGCGATGGAAGCCCCACTCCGCGTGCAGCCACTCGTTCAGCGAGTGGAGCACCGCGTTCATCAGCGCGTGGTCGTAGTTCATGCGCTCTTCGACCGCGGAGGCGAGGGTCGGGATCATCAGAGAGGCGTGGATGCCCTGCTGGTCCATCAGCACGAGACGGTCGGCACCGTTGCGGTAGGCGGGCGGGCACGGGATCGGCTTGCCCGACAGCTCTCGCAGCGTGAGGCCCTCGGTGTTCTCGGCGCGATACCACCTCTCGTGCCTGCCCGGCGCCGCCAGCACCTCGAAGGTGGGGTTCGGGACGAACTCCGAGATGACTCCGCCGATGGCGAGCTTCTTGCGGCCGCCCACGTCGACGTAGCAGAACTCCTTCCTCCACTTGCGCGGGAGGTGGGCCGTCATCGCCTCCTCCGACTCGTAGAGGTGGTTGTCGGCGTCGTAGACGGGGTAGGGAAGAGGCCGGGGCATGGGGAGCCTCCCGCTCCCGCGCGACCGCGGGGCGGAAACATCTAGAGGAATACCAGAGAACCGTCGAATGCGCCTTGACATCCCGGGCTTCCGGGTCCTTAATATCTAGATGTTTGACGACGCCGGACCGACGGAGCCGCGACGTCGCTTCGAGGGCGCCGTGGCGGTGATCACGGGCGGCTCCAAGGGCATCGGGCTGGCGATCGCGAGCCGCCTCGCCCGCGAAGGCGCCTGCGTCGCGATCAACTCGCGCCCCGGGCCGGAGCTCGAGCGCGCGCTGCGACAGCTCGAGAAGGAGGGCGCCGAGGCCTTGGCGGTGCCGGGCGACATCACGCAGCCCGGCATCGTCGAAGGGGTCGTCGAGGCCGCGCGTGCCTGCTTCGGCCGCGTGACACACGTCGTCCAGAACGCCTCGGTGAGCCCGCACTTCGGGCCGCTGCTCTCGATCACCCACGGCGACCTCGGGCACACGCTGCTAGGGAATACCTGGCCGGCGCTGGCGCTCCTCCAGGCCGCGCTTGCCGCGGGCATGGAGGAGGCGAAGGGCGCGGCGGTCTTCATCTCCTCGATCGGCGCGCGGCTCTCGAGCCCCACGATCGCCGCATACGACGCCGCGAAGGCCGCGCTGAACTCGCTGACGCGCGCGCTCGCGCGAGAGCTCGGCCCTCGCGGCGTGCGCCTCAACCTGGTGTCGCCCGGTCTGATCGCCACGCCCGCCGCGCAGGTCGTGCTCACCGAGGGCCGCGACGCGCAGGAGGCGGCGATCCTGCCCTTGCAGCGAGTCGGGCGTTCCGACGACATCGCCGGCGCTGTCGCATTCCTGCTGTCCGACGACGCCGCGTACGTGACGGGGAGCGACCTCGTGATCGATGGCGGCCGCCTGCTCGTGGGCGGCGAGACCGTCGACCTGTTCGGAGTCCACGATCCGAAGCGGATCCAGGAGCATCTCGATGCAGTGGGGCGCGCCTTCGCAGCCCAGAGCGAAGCGCAGAAGGCGGGCTCCGGGGAGGCACGCCGGTGACGTATCGGGTGATCCAGTGGGCGACGGGCGCGACGGGCAGCCACGCGCTGCGCGCGATCGCCGCGCATCCCGAGCTCGAGCTCGTGGGCGCGCTCGTCTACAGCAAGGAGAAGGCGGGACGCGACGCCGGCGAGCTGGTCGGCGTCGGCCGGATCGGCGTCACCGCGACGAACGACCCCGAGGAGATCCTCGCCCTCGACGCAGACTGCGTCGTGCACATGAGCCAGATGGCGCTCGACCCGCGCCCTCATCTCGACGACATCTGCCGGATCCTCGAGTCGGGCAAGAACGTGGTGACGACCGTCCTCACCGATCTCATCTATCCAGTCGTGATGGGCCCGGAGGTGGTCCAGCGCCTCGAAGCGGCCTGCAAGGCCGGCGGCGTGAGCTTCCACGGCACGGGCATCCAGCCGGGCTGGGCCTCCGAGGTTCTGCCGCTCGTGCTCTCGGGCCTGTGGAAGCGGGTCGACCGCGTGACCGTCCGCGAGATCCTCGACTACGCCACGTATCCGAGCCGCGTCACGCTCTTCGATCTCATGGGCTTCGGGCATCCGCCCGAGCAGCCGAGCCTGATCCGGCTCGGGATCCTCGCCGGGAAGATCTTCGATGCGGCGCTGCGAATGGTGGCGGATGGCCTCGGCGTCGAGCTCCAGGAGATCCGGGGCTTCTACGAGCCCGTGCTCGCGCCCGAGACGTACGACATCGCGTGCGGCACGATCGAGAAGGGTACGGTCGCCGCGATGCGCTACGGGCTGCACGGCATCGTCGACGGACGGCCGGCGCTCGTGATCGAGCACGTGACGCGGACGCGGGGCGACCTCGCGCCGGAGTGGCCGCACGGCCGCGGCTGGTCGGTCGACGTCGAGGGCGAGCCGTCGATGCGCTGCACGGTGCAGATCGCGACGGACGGCGGCGACGAGAACGACCAGGGCTGCCTCGGCACCGCGATGCACGCCGTGAACGCGATCCCCCTCGTCTGCGAAGCCGCGCCCGGCATCCGCACCTTTCTCGACCTGCCGATGGTGCTGGGGCGGCGCAGCATCCGGCCCCGATGACCACGACACCGTGGCGGCGCGACCCGGCGACCTCGAGGAATCGGACAAGTGGCTCGGCGTTCCGGAGGTGCGCATCGACCTGGAGAAGGTCTTCACGTTCCGCATGCGCGGCATCGGCTACAGCCATCCGTAACTGGGGTCACGGCACCAACCATGGCGAGCTCGAGACCGGCCGCGAGTCGATCAGGCTCGAGGACTTCGACCCGATCGATCTCCACTCGCTCCACCTGCAGAGCCTGGTCATCGCCCGCATGGGCAACCGCACCGGCGTCGGGGTGCTCGAGCGGGGGCACTTCGGACCGCACACCCCATCGGGCTTCACCGGCCTGACCGACGGTTACGGCACGTAGCACCCATGCCCAGCTACGACGCTCGCGAACGAGAGGCGCTCGAGACCTATCGGGCCTATGTGAACCAGCGCACGCGCGCGCAGCGCGGTGAGGTGCCGTGGTCCTCGATCGGCGACTTCTTCACCGACGACTGTGTCTTCATCGATCCGGCCTGGGGTCGCATCGAGGGCCGCGCCAAGATGGCCGACTTCTTCGACTGGTCGATCGTCGGGCTCGAAGGCTGGGAGTTCCCCGAGATGTGGACGATGGCCGACGGGGACCGCATCGTGTCGTTCTGGTGGAACCGGCTGCCCGGCGCCGATGCCGCTGGACGCCCGTACCAGACCCCGGCGTTGTCGATCCTCCACTACGCCGGCAACGGGAAGTTCGACTACGAGCTCGACCTGATGAACGTCGCCGAGGTGGGGCAGTTGATGGCGCGCTCCGGCTGGGCTCCCGGCAAGGGCTTTCGGATCCCCGCCCCGAAGCCCGATCGCAACCCGACGCCGCCGCGCCTCGCCTCGCCCTAGGTCATCCGCGCAGCGCGTATCGAATGGGCACGCGCTTCGGCGCGCCGACGAACGTCGCCGCGGTGTACTCGGCGGGCCCGGTGAGCTCGATCGATTCGAGCCGCGGCAGCAGCTCGCGGAAGAACGTGCGCAGCTCCATGCGCGCGAGATTCGCGCCGAGGCAGAAGTGGACGCCCGTCCCGAACGCGAGATGGCTCGACGCGTTCGCGCGCGCTGCGTCGAACGCGAGCGGAGCGGAGCGGAGAACACCTCCTCGTCGCGGTTCGCCGACAGGTAGGACATCAGCAGCCCGTCGCCCTTCGCGATCCGCCGGCCGCGGAGCTCGTAGCTTTCCTCCGCGTAGCGGAGGAAGTGCCGCACCGGGGTGACCCAGCGGATCATCTCCTCGACGGCGTTGTCGATGCCCGCCGGATCGCGCTGCAGCGCGCGGAGCTGCTCGGGGTGGCGCGCCAGGGCGTCGAGGCCGCCCGCGAGCGTGCTCGACGTCGTGTCGTGCCCGGCCGTCGCGACGATGACGTAGTAGCCGATCGTCTCGAGATCGGGGAGCGCCGCACCGTCGATGCGCCCGTTCGCGATCACCGAGGCGAGATCCTCGCCGGGGCTCGCGCGCCGGTCCGCCGTCATGCGCTGGAAGTAGCCCACCATGTCCATCAGCACGGACATCCGCTTCGCCGGATCGCCGCCGACGCCGAAGTCCGGGTCGTCCGCCCCGAAGAGCTTCTGCGTGAGGTCGAGCATGCGGAGCTCGTCGGACTCCGGTACGCCGAGCACGCTCATGATCACCTGCATCGGGTAGTAGCGTGCGACGTCCATCGCGAAGTCGCAGGCGCCGCCCAGCTCCGCCATGCGGTCGACGTACTTCTTCGCGAGCTGCTCGATCCGCGGCTGGAGCGTCCTCTTGAGCGCGCCGGGCTTGAACCACTCGTTCGTCAGATTCCGGTAGGCCCTGTGCTGCTCGCCGTCCATGTTGATGAGCGTCTTCACGGGCACCGGCGGGCCGCCCCGGCTCGGCTTCATCGTGCTCGGCATCAACACCGACTCGGGCGTGTTGGGGAAGCGCTCCGGCTGGCGCTCGATCTCGATCACGTCGGCGTGCCGGGTGACCGCCCAGAACGGATCGAAGCCGTCGACCTCGACGCGGGCCACGGGGTCCTCGCGGCGGAGCCGCGCGGCGATCGCGTGCCAGCCTGCCGGATCGGCGTAGGCCTTCGGGTCGGTGAAGATGGTGACCGGATTCACGACGGCCGCTGATCGCGAGGGAGCCCGAGCAACCGCTCGCCGATGATGTTGCGCTGCACGTTCGAGGTGCCGCCCGCGATCGTGAGGGCGAGCGAGAACATGTACTGCCCGACCCAGCGCGCAGGCGTGTAGGGCCGCACGCCCATCGCGACCTCGTCGCGGCTCGGCTCCCGCAGCCCCTCGTCCGGGACCAGGTCGAGCGCGAGCTTCGCGATCCGCTGCTGCACGTCCGAGCCGTACAGCTTCATCATCAGCATCTCGCTGATCGCCTTCGCGTCCTCGTTCTTGTGGATCGCGGTGAGCATGCGCGCCACCGCCCACTCCTGGCTCGCGACGTAGCCCGCGATCTCCGCGAGCCGCTGGCGCACGGCGGGATGCTCGAGCGCCGGCCGGCCGTCGCGCTGCACCTCCCGAGCGAGCGCGACCAGCGTGTCGTACGCCATGCGCGTGCCCGCCGAGTCTCCGATCAGCATCCGCTCGTGCTTCAAGGTCGAGCGCGAGACCTTCCAGCCCTCGCCGCGCTTGCCGACGATGTTCTGCGCCGGGATGCGGACGTCGTCGAAGAACACCTCGCAGAAGTCGATGCCGCCCTGCATCATGACGAGGGGACGCGCGTCGATGCCCTTCGTCGTCATCGGGATCAGGAAGTACGAGATCCCCGCGTGCTTCGAGGCGTCGGGCTCGGTGCGGAACAGGCCGAACATCATGTCGGCCTCGTGAGCCTGAGTGGTCCAGATCTTCTGGCCGTTCAGCACCCACTCGTCGCCGCGCAGCTCCGCGCGCGACTGGAGCGAGGCGAGGTCGCTGCCGGCGCCGGGCTCGCTGTAGCCCTGGCACCAGATGATGTCGCCGGTGAGCGTTCGCTCGACGTACTCGCGGCGCTGCTCCTCGGTGCCGCACTCGAGCAGCGTCGGCACCAGCATCCGCGTGCCCTGGGTCGGGAGGCGATGCGGCACTCCCGCACGGTCGAGCTCCTGCCGGATCACCGTCTCGGCCATCACGTCGGGCTCGAGGCCGGCGCCGCCGTAGGCGCGCGGCACGGTACGGTTCAGGAAGCCCGCCGCGAGCGCGCGCTTGCGCCACGCGATCGCCTGCTCGCGCTCGGATAGGCGCGCCTCCGCGCCCGTGAGCGGCCACGTCTTCTCGCAGAACGCGCGCACCTCGGCGCGGAGCTTCTCGTACTTCTCGCCGAACTGGAGATTCACCTACCAGCCCTCCCGCCGAGCGAAGCGCTCGCGGTGCAGCTCGGGCGCGCCGAGCCAGAGCCGGTCGAACATCACGCGCTTGAACCAGATGTGGACGTCGGATTCCCACGTGAAGCCGATGCCGCCGTGCGCCTCGACCGCATCGCGCGCCACCTGCTGCGCGCGGTCCGTGATGTGCGCCTTGGCGAGCGCCGCGGCGCGCGGCGCATCGGTGGGCGCATGATCGAAGGCGTGCGCGGCGTACCACCAGAGCCCGCGCGTGGGATCGACCTCCAGCGCCATGTTCGCGAGCTGGTGCTTGACGGCCTGGAATTGCGCGAGCGGCTGCCCGAACTGCCGGCGCGTCGAGACGTAGGCCGCCGTCGTGCGCACGAGCTGGTGGGCGGCGCCGAAGGCGTCGGCCGCGAGGAGCACGCTCGCCGCGTCGATCAGGCGCTCGGCCCCGCCCGGAGCGAGCGTCTCCGCGGCGGCGCCCTCGAAGGCGACGCGCGCGAGCGGACGGCCGCGGTCGAGCGTCGGCTCTGGAGTGATACGGACGCCGGGGCCGGCCTCCACCAGCGCGAGCGCGCCGCCGCGGCAGCCCACCACGAAGAGCTCCGCGCCCTCGGCCTCCGGCACCAGCGTCTTCTCGCCCCGGATCCTTCCGGTCGCGAGCTCGACGCTCCACTGCGCCGGCAGCCAGCGCGAGCCCGCCTCGGCGAGCGCCACGGTCGCGCGCGCGTCGACGGCCGCGAGGCGCGGCAGCCACTTCGCCCGCTGCGCGTCGCTGCCGCCGCGCGCGAGCGCGAGCGTCGCGAGCGCGTGCCCGAGGAAGGGCACCGGCACCGCGCCGCGGCCGAGCTCCTCGGCCACGAGCGCGAGCTCGAGCAGCTCGAGTCCCGCGCCGCCGTGCGACTCGGGCACTACGAGCCCGGAGACGCCGATCTCGGCGAGCCCCTTCCACAGCGCGAGCGCCTGGGCGCGCTCGCCGTCGAAGATCGCGCGCACCGTCTGCGGCGGGGATTCCTTCGCGACGAAGCTCCGCACCGTGTGCTGGAGCAGCTCCTGTTCTTCGGAGAGCGAGAAGTCCATCGGGGGTGCGAGCGATCAGCGAGGAGCCGAGCCCAGGAGCTCGACCACGTTCTCGCGCATGATCCGGCGCGTCTCCGCCTCGCTGAACCTCGAGAGCTCCTTGGCGAAATCGAGCGGCTGCGCGACTCCCTCACCGTGGGGCCAATCGGATCCGAACAGGATCCGCTCCACCCCGATCAGGTCGGCGAGCGCCCGGAGGTCGTCCTCGAGATACGGCGTCACCCAGACGTGCCGGCGCACGGTGTCGAGCGGGTCCTCGTGGAAGGCCGAGGGCGACTGGTTCGCGAGCTTGCGCAGGCGCTTCACGAGCCAGTGCAGCCAGTCGGAGCCGTTCTCGATGCTCGCGACGCGCAGCTTCGGATGCCGGTGGAACACGCCGTGGAGGACCAGGCTGCCCACCGTGTCGTGGATCGCGCGGTCCGAGACGACGAGGCGGCTCAGCACGTCGACCTGGCCGAAGCCCTCGAAGGTGCTGGCGGCGCCCCAGGCGCCGGCGAAGGCGTTGTAGCCGCTGTCACCGAGGTGGAACGCGACGGGGACGCCCGCCTCGGCGAGGCGCGCCCAGACCGGATCGTGGAGCGGATCGCCGAGCGACCGCCCGCGCCCGCTCCCGGTCGGAACCGGAGCCGGGCGGACGTGCACGATGCGCGCGCCGCGCTCGAGCAGCGAGCTCAGCTCGACGAGCGCCGCAGCCGGGTCGGCGAGCGACAGCATCGGCACGCCGATCAGGCGGCCCTTGTACGCGAAGCCCCAGTCGTCCTCGAGCCAGCGGTTGAAGGCGGACAGGCTCGCCATCGTGGCGGGGACGTCGTTGCGCAGCGCCTCCTCGACGCCGCAGCCGAGCGTCGGGAACAGCAGCGCCGCATCGAGGCCCTGCTCCTCCGTGATGGAGGCGCGCGCGTCGCGGTCGCGGTACTCGATCCGGAGCGGCTCCACCTTCATGAGCTTGGCCCGGTCCGCGCCGCCCGGAACCTGCCCGCGGAAGAACTCGTCGAGGCAGCCCGCGACGATGATCGGATCGAAGGTCGGGTTCGGGACGAAGCGGTTGACCCGGTCCCCGATCAGCAGCTCCACGCGCTTGCCCTGCTGCACGGGGCGCACGCCGCGCTGCCGGAACTCCTTGGGGAGATGCCTCGTGAAGGCGTCGAGCGACTCGTAGTAGTGGTTGTCCGCGTCGATCGGTCGGGAGTTCATGCTGGTTTCTCCGCTTTGAAGAAGAAGGCGTCGGCGTTGCCGTGGAGCCACGCATCGAGCACCTCGGGAGCGAGGTCGAGCTTCCGGGCCTCGTCGAGGCAGCGCTGGAACGACAGCACAGGGTAGTCCGAAGCGAACAGGATGCGGTCCTTGCCGCGCGTCGAGAGGTAATGCAGCAGCGCCTGCGGGAGACGCTTCGGCGACCACGCCGACGTCATCAGCCGCAGGTTCCGGTACTTGAGCATCAGCCGGATGGCGACGTCCCACCACGGATCGGCGCCGTGGATCATGCAGAGGCGCAGCTCCGGGAAGCGGACGCAGACGCGGTCGAGATGGATGGGGTTCTGCGCCTCGCCCGGGATCGGCGGCCCCGGGATGCCGGTGTTCATGCAGAGCGGCAGGTCGAGCTCGCAGCACTTCGTGTAGAGCGGGTAGTAGACGGCGTCGCTCGGCGGGTACATGCCGTCGCCCCAGAAGCTCGGCCCGACCACCGCGAACGAGACCGGATGGTCGCGCACGAACGACTCGAGGCTGCGTAGCGTCTTCATCGGACGCAGCAGGTCGAGGCGCCCGACGCCGAGGGAGAAGCGGTCGGGGCGCTCCGCCGCGTAGCGCTGAGCGCGGTCGCCGCTCTTGCCGAGCTGGGTCAGCAGGATCGCCCGCGCGACGCCGTTGGCGTCCATGTCGTCGAGCAGCTCGGAGAGCTCCGGGCTCCGGAAGAAGGACTCTCCGCCTCGGAAGTAGTCCTCCTTGACCCGGATCATCCAGTCCGGCTGCTCCGCGTCGCCCATGTCGACGTTCACGAGGCAGTCGATCGCTCTCGTCATGGGGGGGGCCTCTCGGAGCTGGACAAAAACATCTAGATAAATACAGTGGGGGGGATCGGCGTACAAGGGGCCCCGAACCCGGTCGAAGGAGGTGCGAGATGGAGGCGATCCAGGTCGAGCGGCGCGAGGGCCTGGTCACGATCACGCTCGACCGACCCGCGAAGAAGAACGCGATCGACGCGCGGATGTGGGGCGAGCTGGACCGCACCTTCGCCGAGGTCGCCGCGGATCCGAACGACCGCGCTCTGATCCTCACCGGCTCCGGCGGCAACTTCTCCGCGGGAGCCGATCTCTCCGGCAACCCGTCGGGGAAGGGTCTCACCGGCGGCCCGCTTCAGCCGATCGTCCAGGAGATGCGCATCGTCGGCGACATCCTCCTGCGGCTCCAGCGCATGCCCAAGCCCACGCTCGCGAAGGTCGACGGCGTGTGCGTCGGTGTGAGCCTCGGCCTCGCGTTGGCGTGCGATCTCGTGCTGGCGAGCGATCGCGCGCGCTTCTCGGAGATCTTCGCGAAGCGCGGGCTCGCGCTCGACGGAGGCAACTCGTGGCTGCTGCCCCGCCGGATCGGTCTCCACAAGGCGAAGGAGCTGACCTTCTTCGCCGACATCATCGACGCCAAGGAGGCGGAGTCGATCGGCCTCGTCAACAAGGTCGTGCCCGCCGGAGAGCTCGACGCGATGGCGGCGGAGTGGGGGCGACGCCTGGCCGCGGGGCCCACGCTCGCGCTCGGCCTCTCGAAGCGGCTGCTCGACGCGAGCTCGTCGGTGACCCTCGCGCAGGCGCTGGAGGACGAGGCGCGCTGCCAGCACATCACGCACGCGAGCAAGGACGTGCGCGAAGGCATCGCCGCCTTCCTCGAGCGCCGCGAGCCGCGCTTCAGCGGAAGCTGAACCTCCCCGAGCGCAGCTCAGGACCCGCCGAGGCGCGCGAAGATCGCCTCGGGCGTGTCCGCGCGCGCGCCGGCGGCGTCGACGCTCTCGAGCGCCTTGCCGATGCGCGCGCACACCTGCTCGGGCGAGGGGATGCCGCGGGAGGCGAGCTCCGCGGGCAACAGCTTCTCGAGCACCACGCCGAGCTGGCGCGCCGTCACCGCCTTGGGTTCGAGCCCGGCCTGCTTGAGGGCGATCCGGATCGTGCCGCGCGCCGCCAGACGGTCGAGCACGCCACTCGACTCGAGACAGGTGCACGCGGCCTCGAAGGCGGCGGATTCGGCCATCGTCAGGCTCCCTGAGCGGCCGCGCGGGCGCGCACCCAGTCCAGGTAGGAACGGGGAGGCAGGAAGGTGAGCACGAGCAGCACCACCTGCGTGAGACCGGTCGTGCTCGAGAGGAGCAGGATCCACGGCGTATCGAGCGTATTCATGTGCTTCGCAAAGGCCACGAGGTTGACGAGCACGCCCGCGTTCACGACCAGCGCCATCATCCCCCAGAGCAGGAAGCGATTGCAGACCACCGCGTCCGCCAGACCCAGCCGCGCGCGGCGGCGCATCATGCCGTGGTACCGGAGCGACTCCCAGGCGGTCCACCCGTACGCCACGATCACGGGCCCGCCCTGGAGCACCACAGCGCTCAGCGGCTCATTGTTGAGGTCGAGCGCGCCGTGGGTGGTCACCTGGATGCCTCGCTGTACCGCACTCACGAGCATCGTCAGCACGCCCGCCGCGGCGAGGGCGCGCGCCCAGGCGGCCTGCGGCTGGAACACGCGCCAGGTGAAGACGAACAGGAGCGAGAACCCCGTGTTGACGGTGAGGGTGGAGATCACCTGGAGTGTGCCCGCCCACGCCGGGCTCACGCGCGGGGTCGCGATCATCAGCGGGTAGCCGACGCCCACGGCGAGCAGCAGCATTGCTCCGAGCAGCAGCTCGGGCGCGGCGCCCGTGCGCCGGTGCAGGACGAGCAGGCGCACGCCCACCGCGATCGAGGCGACCACGAGCAGACCGATGGCGGTCGCAGCGATCCCCTGCATGGCCTCCCCTCCCCCGGGATCGCTCATCGGAGGGCGGCTGGCGGGGCTTGAGAGAGGTGATGGACTCTCTCGGCAAGACAGGAGGCCCTCGTGCTCCCGACGCCCGAAGATCGTGTGGCCATCTGCGACCTCCTCGCTCGCTACTGCCTCACGCTCGACACGGACGATGTCGACGGCTGGGTGGCGTTGTTCACCTCCGATGCCCGCTACGAGGTGTACGGCCGGTCGTTCGACGGACACGAGGGCCTGCGCCGCATGATGGACGGAGCCCCGGGCGGATTGCATCTCGGCGGACCGCCCGTCATCGAGATGACCGCTCCCGATCGAGCGCGAACGATGCGGAACCTCTTGTTCGTCGATCGCCGAACCAGCGACTCGAGGAGCGCGGTCTACACCGACGAGCTCCAGCGAACCGCGGCCGGCTGGCGCATCGCGCACTGCCGCTGCCGGTTCATCGTCGCCGACGGGCTGAGCGACCGACCGGATCGGTAGGGTGGATCCGACGCTCGACGAGCATGGAGGACCGTGAGTGAGCATCAAGGACATCGGGCCGCTGCGTGCCGCCGACGAAGGCCTGAACCACCAGATCGTCGACACCTTCGCGATCGTCTCGGAGTCCGACCACTCGTGGACCGAGAAGATCTGGGTCTCCATCGCTCGCACGGATGGATCGCTCCAGCTCGACCTCGGCCTCGGGAAGTATCACAACCGGGGAATCATCGACGGTTTCGGCGGTGTGTGCCGTGGCCACGAGCAGTGGACGGTGCGCGGAAGCCGCGAGCTCGACTCCGCACCGGAGCAGCCGGCGATCGGTCCGATCCGGTACGAGATCGTCGAACCCCTCGCGAAGGTGCGCTGCATCCTGGAGCCGAACGACGTCCAGCCCGTCTCGTTCGACGTCGTGTTGTCGGGCGTGACGCCGCCCTTCTTCGAGAACCGCAACCTGGTCCGCAACGCACGCACGAACCGCGTCGACGTCAACGTCGTCCGCTACCACCAGGGCGGCTGGGCGAGCGGCGAGATCACGGTCGACGGCGTGAGGCACGAGATCCGACCGGACGAGTGGTTCGGCTTCCGCGACCACTCATGGGGCATCCGGCAGGCGGTCGGTGCAGCGCCCGCGGATCTCCTCCCTGCTCGGCAAGTCCCACAGGGCCGATCGATCCAGGGCGAGATGAAGTGGGCCCCCGCGTTCTTCCGGAGGCCGGACGGCAGCTACTACGAGACCGCGATCTTCGTCACCGAAGGCGCATGGCACTACACGTCCGCATACGTCAACGACGCCAAGGGGACGCAGGCACCGGTCCGCTCGGTCGTTCCGCACCTTCGATACGACCCGCGTACGCGGTACGTGCGCGGCGGCGAGCTGCACCTCACGATGGAAACCGGCGAGAAGCGCGTGATCGAGGTGGAGGTGCTCGGCGAGTCGGGCTTCTGCCTCAAGACCGCTGGCTACGGCTCGTGGGCGGGCCACAAGCACGGCTCGTGGCGGGGAACGTCGAAGCTCGATGGCGAGCACATCGCGGACTGCTCGGATGACGAGCACCTTCGTTCGCTCGGACAATTCCGCGACACGCCTGTGCGCGTGCGCGAGGGGGACGCCACCGGGTACGGCATCCTGGAGAGCATCATCTCCGGCGTCTGGCCCGAGCTCGGGCTCACCGCCGAGTCCGATCATCCGGTCTCGTATACGTGAGGGACGGCGACGAGACCCGCACCCGCCTCGCGGCCTGGCTCCGCTCGCAGCTCGGCGACGCCGACGAAGTCCGCGTCGAAGGCTTGGGTCGCGTGGAGGTCGGGCACTCGGCCGAGATGTTGGTGCTCACCATCGTGTGGCGGACCCGGCGCGGCGAGGAGCGACGCGACGTCGTGGTCCGCCTGCGTCCACCGTCGCCCGGCCTGCTCGAGCCTTACGACCTGGCGCGCCAGTTCCGGATTCTGCGGGCGCTCGAGGGAACGGCGGTGAAGGCGCCGAGGGCGCTCTGGCTCGAGAGCTCGGGAGACGTGCTCGGCCGCCCGTTCTTCGTCATGGAGCGCCTCGACGGTGACGTCTACGAGCGGGTGGTTCCCGCCGAGCTCGATGCCGACCCCGCGCGCATTCGCCGCATGTCGGAGAGCCTCGTCGATCAGATCGCGACGATCCATCGGGTCGATCTCGCGGCGAGCGGGCTCGCTGACCTCGGAGACGGTCGAGACTACCTGGATCGGGAGCTCGCGCGCTGGTCCGGCGAGATGCGCCGCGTCGCGCGCGGGCCGCTCCCCGCGCTGGAACGGCTGCTGGCAACGCTGCGCGAGCATCAGCCCGAACCCTGCCCGACGATCACCCTCGTCCACGGTGACGCGAAGCCCGGCAACTTCGCCTTCGTCGGTTCCGAGGTCAGTGCCGTGTTCGACTGGGAGATGGCCGACGTCGGTGACCCGCTCGCCGACATCGGTTGGGCCGAGATCACGTGGCGCACCCCATCCATCACGAGCCGCCCCTCGTCGCTGAGCGCAGACGAGTTCGTCGCTCGCTGGGAGGAGCTGACCGGGATCCGGGCCCGGCAGCGCGAGTGGTACCGCGCCCTCCAGACTTACAAGATGGCGGTGATCATGCTCGTCGGCGGGATGCTCTTCGACGCCGGGCACAGCGACGACCTGCGGCTGGCCGAGATGGCGCGCGTGGTTCCGTTGGTCACCGAGCTCGCGCTCCGGGAGCTGAGGGTCGCCGACCGTCCGGACCACGGTCCGGTCGAGGTTCGCGCAGAGCGCGTGAAGGAAGTGAAGCAGCGCACGGCCCGCGCTCCTCGGTAGACTGGCCCGACGGAACGGAGGTGCGCGATGGCGTTCGAGGGACGGGTGGCCTTCATCACGGGCGGCGGGAGCGGCATGGGCCGGCTGGCCGCTCGCAACCTGGCGAGCGCCGGGGCGCGCGTCGCCGCCGTGGACGTGAGCGAGGCCGGGCTCGTCGAGACGGCCCAGGGTCATGCGGGCATCGCCACCTATCGTGTCGACGTCACCGACGCCGCCGCCGTCGACGCGGTCGTGAAGCAGGTGGAGGCCGATCTCGGCCCCATCGACCGCGTCTACAACGCCGCGGCGATCATGCCCACGGCCACGCTCCTCGACCAGGATCTCGCGACCATCCACCAGATCATGGCGATCAACTACGGCGGCGTGGTCAACGTGGCGAAGGCCACGCTGCCCGGCATGCTCGCGCGGGGGCGTGGCGATCTCGTGAACTTCGCCTCGATGGCCGGCTGGCTACCGGTACTCTACCTCGGCGCCTACAACGCCTCGAAGTTCGCGGTGGTGGCCTTCAGCGAGGTGCTCTACCACGAGAATCGCGGGCGCGGCGTGCGCTTCGCCTGCGTGTGCCCGCCGCCGGTGGCGACGCCGCTGCTGAAGCAGGCCGAAGACAATGTCTGGCCGAGGATCTTCGACGAGGCGCCGCCGATCGACCCCCAGCAGGTGCTCGATGCGATCGAGCGGACGCTGGAGACGGGCCGCTTCTGGGTGTTCCCCGGTCGCGGCACGACGCTCGCCTGGCGCATGCGGCGCTGGCTCCCGGGCCTGTTCTGGCGCCGGGTCCACCAGGTCGAGGGCCGCTGAGCGCAGCCGCGTAGAGCACCGCGCGGGCGCGCATCCGGAATCGAAGAGTCCGCCTCCCTGATCGTTCTGGTCCGTGCCTCACCGCGCTCCCCGGAGGATCTGGTGCGTGCTGCCGCCGTCGACGAGGAGGTCGACGCCGCTCACGAAGCTCGCGCCGTCGGAGCACAGGAACGCGACGACGCTCGCGATCTCCTCGGCCCGCCCCATGCGCGCGCCGACGGGCGTCGCCTTCACGATCGCCTGCATCGCGGCGGTGTGCGCCGCCATCTCCTGCGCGCCCATCTCCGTCTCGATGATGCCGGGCGAGAGCGAGACGAGGCGCGCCCCGCGTGCGCCCCACACGGGAGCGCGCGCCACCGCGAGGCGCTGTACGCCGCGCTTCGAGAGCAGGTAGGCGCCGCCCGGCGCAGTGGCGAGCGGGCCGGCGACGGCCGCGAGGCGTTCGTAGAGGTCGGGCGCGAGCGGCGCGTCGAGCAGCGCGTCGATCGCGTCGGTCACCGCGCGCGCTCCCATGTACGCCGACTGCGACGAGAAGAGGACGCCCGCCGCGCCCGCGAGGAGCTGCGATTCGAGCGCGCCCACGAGGCGCGCGGTCGCGACGAGATTCACCGCGAAGATGCGCCGCGCCTCGGCCATCGTCGGCGAGAGGCCCGCGGTGTGGACGAGGCCCGCACAGCCCCCGAGCGCGGCGCAGCGCGCGGCGATCGCTCCCACGCAGTCCGCGTCGCAGATGTCGCCCGCGAGCGTCTCGGCGCGCGAGCCTTCGGCCGTGAGCTTCGCTGCGGCGCCGGCGAGGGGCGCGGCACGTAGGTCCACCAGGAGTAGCGTGCCGCGCTGCGCGAGCGCCCGCGCGCAGGCGAAGCCCATGCCGCCCGCGGCCCCGGTGACGACGATCGCGCCGCTCACTCGACCGCGTGCCCGCGTCGAACCGCCGGAGATCTTCCTCGAGGAGCTCGTCCGAGCAGCGCGAGCATGGCTTCGACAGCATACTGGAACGCTCAGGGAGGCTGCTGGACGCATGGAGCCGACGCGCGCATCGAGCGGAGATCGGATCGCCGGCGAGGGCGGGCTCGCACTGCGCCTGGCCGGTGCGTTCGGCCGCATCGCGCGCGATCGGGTGGACGAGACGTTCGGTCGCGCGCTTCCGCGCACGCCGGAGCAGCTCGCCGATCCGCGGGTGCTCGACTTCCTGCTCGCGAACCATGCTCCGCCGGGCGCCCCGCGGCTTCCCCCGGTGCGCCGGACACGTCTGCCCGGCGTCCACTTCGAGAGCAGCAACTGCACGAACTTCTTGATCGAGGTCGAGTTCGCGACTTCGGATCCAGCCCTGCCGCGGACTTTCTACGCGAAGCTGCCCCCGCCCGCGCTCGCGACGCGCGCCTTCGCGAACGCCGTCGGCTTCTGGGAGGTCGAGGTGCGGTTCTGCGAGCGACTGGCTGCGCGCCTGCCGATCGAGACCCCGCGCGTCTTCGCGGCCGCCCGCCGCGGCGCGCGCTTCGTCCTGCTCCTCGAGAACCTGCACGACCGGCCGGGCACACGGCTCTTCATCAATCGCGACATGGCCGCCGGCACCACGCCCGATCGGTCTCGCCGCTGCCTCGAGACCTTCGCCGCGCTCCACGCCGCGTTCTGGAACCTGACTCGAGACGAGCGCGAGGCCCTGCTGCCGCGGCGGCTCCACCCCCACCTCGCGCCGGGAGGCCGCGCGCGCAGCCGCGCCATGGCGAGCGCCTCGATCGCGCCCGTCCACCGCAAGGCGCCCGACCTCCTGCGCCCCGAGCACGTCGAGATCTGCCGGCTCGCCGTCGAGAAGTGGGACGCGCTCGTCGACGTCTGGTTCGCCGAGCCGCTCACCCTGATCCACGGCGACAGCCATCTCGCCAACTGCTTCGAGGTCGCGACCGCGGACGGGCCGAAGATGGGCCTGCTCGACTTCCAGGGCCTGCACTGGGGGCAGGGCATCCGGGACGTTCAGTACCACCTGATCGATTCGATCGAGCCGAAGCCGCTCGCCGAGTGCGAGGACGCGCTCGTGGCCGACTATCTCGCCGCCCTCGCGCGACACGGCGTCCAGCTGGACGGCGGCCTCGCCCGGGCGCAGTACCGCGCGCTCTCCTTCCAGACGCTGGTCGTGGCCCTGGTCTCCCTCGGGCTCGGCTCGCTCACCGAGCGCGAGGAGACCGTCCGCACCGTGCTGCGCCGGAGCGTCGCCGCCATCGAGCGGCTCGGCTTCGCAGACTGGCTCGCGGCGCTCTGAGTCCGCGCGTCAGTTTGTTCGCCGCCGAGTCGTCAGGCCTGCTTCGCCCGCAGCACGTCTTCCCTCACCGTGCGCGCCGCCGCGGCGAGGAGTCCGGTGGCGAGGAAGGGCACCACGCTGCCGACGGCCAGGGCGTAGCGGACCGCCTGCTCGGCGTACGCCGGACGCAGGCGCTCGGTCAGGTCGCCGACGAAGAGCGGCCCGAGCCCCATGCCCACGAACGTGAAGAGCATGCTCCAGAGGGCCGCCGAGAAGGCGCGCATGCGCGGGGGCGCGAGGCTCTGGCCCATGGCGAGGATCGCCGGCATCGCGCCCGCCGCGACGATCGACATCAGCACGCTGAAGAAGAACGCGACGGGCACGCCGGCGAGCGTGTGCGTCTCGGGCCAGAGCAGGAACGCGAGCGACAGCGGCACGGTGACGACGTTGGCCAGGGCCGGCGTCCAGAAGTACCAGCGCAGGTCTCGCTTTCCGAGGCTGTCGACGAGCCAGGCGCCGCCGAGGGTGCCGACGGCGGAGGGCAGGGGACTGATCAGGAAGTACGTGAGGCCGGCGTCGGCGGAGCCCATGCCGTAGACCTCGCGCAGGAAGGTCGGCTCCCAGGCGCTGCGGCCGATGACCACGATGCCGGCTGCGCACACGCCCGCCAGCATCCACGCATAGGTGGGGGTGCGCAGCAGGTGGAGCGCGGCGCCGAGGGCGGTCTCGCGCGCCGGCTCCGGCGCTGCCGCGAGACCGTCGCTGATGCCCCGCGGCGGCTCGCGCAGCGTCGCGAACACGAGGACGGCGAGCGCGAGGCCCGGCACGCCGACGACGACGAAGGCGGCGCGCCAGCCCCAGACCTCGTTGACCCAGCCACCGAGCACCATGCCGAGGCCGGTTCCGCACAGGGCGCCGATCTGGAGCACGGACAGGGCGCGTGCACGCTTCTCCGGCGACGCGTAGTCGGCGAGCAGCGAATGGCTCGGGGGGCTGCCCGCCGCCTCGCCGATCCCCACGCCCATACGCGCGGCCAGCAGCTGGGGGAAGCTCCGCGCCAGGCCCTGGGCGATCGTGAGCAGGCTCCACGCGAACAGACCCGCGGCGATGATCGTCCGGCGCGACGCCCGATCGGCGAGGCGCGCGATGGGCAGTCCGGCGACGACGTGCACGACGGCGAAGGCCGGCCCCATCAGGATGCCGAGGTGGCGATCCGTGAGCCCGAGGTCCGCGCGGATCTCGGGCACGAGCACGGACATGATCGTGCGGTCGCACACGTTGAAGACCGCCACGAGGAAGATCAGGCTCAGCGCGTAGCGGACGTAGGCGGCCGGGAAGCCGGGCGGGCTCGGGGTGTTCGCGCTCATGAACCGGTTCGCATGGTGGCTGGCCGCGGCGCCCGCCGCACGTCCGCGAATTCTCCTACATTGATTCGAGGTCCCGACAGGAGAGCCCCCCATGCAACCGGCCGCCGCTTCGTCTCCCTACATCTGCATCACTTCCGACACCCACGCGGGCGCCTCGCTCGACGCGTACGGCACGTACCTCGAGCCCCGGTATCGCGACGAGTTCGAGGCCTGGCGGGGGCGCTACAAGAACCCGCACAAGAAGCACATCGGTGGCAAGAAGACGAAGAACTGGGACTCCGCCGAGCGCCTCGCCGATCTCGAGGCCGACGGCGTCGTGGGCGAAGTGCTCTTCCCGAACACCGTGCCGCCGTTCTATGCGAAGGCGTTCCACATCTCGCCGCCCGCCACGACGCAGGAATACGAGCACGCGCTGGCGGGCACGCGGGCCCACAACCGCTGGCTGGCCGAGTTCTGTCGCGAGGCGCCCGAACGTCGCGCGGGCATCGGACTGATCCACCTGAACGACCTCGACGACGCCATCGAGGACGTGAAGTGGATCGCGGAGAACGGCCTGCGGGGCGGCCTCCTGCTCCCGCTCCCGTCGCCCGCCGAGCACTGGCTGCAGCCCCTGAACCATCCGGACTACGACCGCCTCTGGGCCGTGATCCAGGACTACGACCTCGTGATCAACCAGCACTCCGGCCAGGGCTCGCCGCCCTACCCCGAAGCGCAGGGCTCGACGCCGCTCTGGGCGCTCGAGATGACGTTCTTCGTGCAGCGCGGCTTCACCCATCTCATCCTGGGCGGGGTCTTCGAGCGCTTCCCGAAGCTCAAGTACATCCTGACCGAGTCCGGCTGCGCGTGGGCGCCTGCGCTGATGCGTCAGATGGACGCCATGTACCACGGCTGGAAGGCCGGAGGCATCGGCGAGATCGACGCGTCCAAGGACCCCGCGACGAAGGAGCTGCCCAGCTTCTACGCCAAGCGGAACTGCTGGTACGGCGCGAGCTTCCCCGGCCCCAGCGAGATCGCGGGCCGACACATCGTGGGCAAGGACCGGATCCTCTGGGGCAACGACTACCCGCACTACGAGGGCTGCCATCCCTACTCCCGGGAGAACATGCGACTGGCCTTCTCGGGTGTGCCCGAGGAGGAGGTGCGGATGATGCTCGGCGAGAACGCGGCCAAGCTCTACGGCTTCGATCTGGATGCGCTCCGGCCTGCCGCGAGCCGGGTCAACATCACGCCCGAGCTCGTCGCCACCGAGCTCGACGAGCTCCCTGCCGACTCGCAGTGCCTGGCCTTCCAGCGCGCTCGCGCCGAGTGGGGCGGCACGAAGCGACGCAAGGCCGGCGCGTAGTGGATCCGGTTGCGTTACGGCGAGATCGGCCGGCCAAGCTAGCCGCGAATCGCGTCGAGCGCGCTACCGTCGACGTCCACCTCGCGACGCGAGGAGACGCCATGTCCGACCCCACCGTGCTGGGTGACGTCCCGATCATCGACGTGGACACCCACTACAACGAGCCCCTCGACCTCTGGACCTCGCGCGCACCGGCCAAGCTGCGCGACCGCGTGCCTCGCGTGGAGTCCGTGAATGGATCGGAGCAGTGGGTGATCGAGCGCGACACCGTGCTCTACAACCACCCGGGCATCTGCGTGATCCGCGGCGACGGCTCGAAGGCGTACGGCCAGATGTCGCTCTCCGCGTTCGACGAGATGCACCCCGGTGCCAGCGACCCGAAGGCGCGGCTCGCCTGGATGGACGAGCAGGGAATCCACGCGCAGGTGATCTACCCGAACCTGGTCGGCTTCGTGGTCGACCGGTTCCTCGGCAAGGTGATCGACCCCGAGCTGCGCAGCTTCTGTGTGCGCGCCTGGAACGACTACATGGGTGAGGTCCAGGCGGCGGGCGGCGGACGGCTCTTCCCGCAGGCGCTCGTCCCGGTCTGGGACCCCGAGCTCTCGGTGCGCGAGGCCATCCGCGCGCACGAGGAGCTGGGGATGACCGGGCTCAACGTGCCGAGCGGAGCCGATGCCCACGGGCTGCCCTCGCTCTCCCACCCGAGCTTCGATCCGTTGTGGGAGGTCGCAGAGGACAAGGGAATGGCCGTCAACTTCCACATCGGTGGCGGCGGCGCGAACGTGACGCCGTGGGACATGGGGTCCGCCGGCGCGCGGCTGGCGTCGATCTCCACGGTCTCCATCTCGGCCAACGTGCGCTGCCTCGTCAACCTGATCTTCAGCGGCCTCCTCGATCGCTTCCCGCGACTGAACTTCGTGTCCGTCGAGAGCGGCTTCGGCTGGATCCCCTTCGTCCTCGAGCTCTGCGAGTACCAGTACGACGAGAACGCCGTCCGAGACCTCGAGCTGCGTCCGTTCGAGTACTTCCGGCGGCAGATCTACGCGTCCTACTGGTTCGAGAAGGATCCGACCTACGCGATCGAGAAGCTCGGCGAAGACAATCTGATGTTCGAGACCGACTTCCCCCACCCGACCTGCCTCTACCCCGGGATCCGCGAGCACATCGAGGCGAGCCTCGCGAACGTCCGGCCGGAGGTCCGGCGCAAGCTCCTCTGCGACAATGCGGCGCGGGTGTATCACGTTCCGCTGCCCCACTGACCCGACGCGAGCGTCGGCGGCGAGCGCGGGCTAGCGCGTCAGGATGTTCACGGCCGCGACGCCCGGCGCGCCGTAGACCTGCGTGTACGCCGTCTTCACGTCCTTCGGCACCTGGCGGCGGCCGGCCTGGCCACGCAGCTGGAGCACCGACTCGTGGATCTGGCGCAGGCCCGAGGCGGCCACGGGCTCGCCGTTGGCGATGCAGCCACCGTCGGTGTTGATCGGGAGTCGACCGTCGAGCTTCGTCTCGCCGGCCGCGATCAGCGCCTCCTGCTCGCCGTCCTTGCAGAAGCCGTTCTCCGCCATGTGGATCACCTCGGCGCCGGCCTCCGTATCCTGAAGTTGGGCGATGTCGATGTCCTCGGGCCCGATGCCGGCCTGCGCGAAGGCCGCGCGCGACGCGTACTGCGTGGGGCCTTCCCCGAGCTCGATGGGCGCGGTGGGCTGGTTCACCTCGAAGGCGCCGTAGACGCGCGTGCGCACCTGGTTGGCCTTCAGGAAGACGGGCTTGTCGGTGTACTTGTGCGCCTGGTCGGCACGGCAGAGGACGAGCGCCACGCCGCCCTCGTCCGGCCCGCAGAACATGTACTGGCGCAGCGGGTAGGCCACGTAGGGCGAGGCCATGATCTCCTTTACGCTGAGCGGCTTGGTGCGCCAGGCGTTGGGATTCTTCGAGCCGTTCTCGTAGTTCTTGGCCGCAACCCGCGCCAGCGTCTCTTCGCTGATCCCGTGCAGGTGCATGTAGCGATTGATCTTCATGCCGAAGTAGTGGATCGTGAGCGCGAGGCCGCTCTTCCCGTAGTAGGTCTCGTCGGGCACCGTGAAGGCGCCGCGCTCGTGCTTGTCGAAGCCCACGACCACGCCGAGGTCGAAGGCGCCGCAGCGGATCAGGTTGGCGCCGGCCGAGAGCATGCTGCCCCCGGTGGCGCAGTTGTTCAGCACGTTCTGGAACTGGATGCCGGTGAGACCCAGGTACCGGGTGAGGCCGTCCGCGTTCTCCCAGTGGGTGTAGGTTCCGCCCACGGCGAACTGCGCGTCCTTCCATCCGATGCCCGCGTCCTTGACCGCGGCGCGCACCGCGGCGGCTCCGATCTCGAGACAGTTCTCGTTCGGCCAGCGGCCGAAGGGGTGCATTCCGACTCCGACGATCGCAACGTCTTCCATGGGGCTCCTCGTCAGGCGCCGGCCGGCGCGAACGCGAAGGTCATCACCTCGTTCCCCTTCTCGTCCGTGCCGAGCCGGACGATCCGGAGTTCCATCTCCATGCCGATCGCGAGCTTCTCGGGATCGCTCTCCAGCAGGCGCGCGGCCACCCGGATCTGCCCCGGCAGCTCCACGTAGCCCGCGGCGTAGGGCTCGAAGTCGTCGCCCACGGCCCCGACGAAGGGAGGAACCGGCGGCGGGTAGTTCTGGGTCGTCCACGTCCAGAGCGTCCCCCGGCTGGCCAGCTCGACCTTCTCGATCCCGGTGCCGCCGCAGGCCGGGCAGCCGGTCTGGAACGGGAAGTTGTAGGTGCCGCAGTCCTTGCAGCGCCCTCCCAGGAGCTTGGGCTCGGCCGAAGGCCAGGAGAAGATTCCGTCCTGAACGGGAACTTTGGCCATCGCTGCTTCTCCGTCTTCGAGGCGTCGGGGGGCCAGACTGCACCGGTGCGCCGGTGGCGTCAAGCGCGCCCCTCGTCCGTCTCACTTCGCGCGCCCGCGCTCTTGCAGCGTACGCCGTTCGACCGCAGGAGCTGCTGCAGCGCCGCCTTGTCGACCTTGCCCGTCGCGAACATCGGCACGGCATCAGGGTTCGGGACCACGAGCCACAGGCTCGGGACCTTGAACGAGCTGAGCCGCGCTCGCGCGGCATCGGCCAGCGCCTCGGGTTCGATCTTCGACACGACGAGCGCGGCAACCTCCGGCGGGCCACCGCCGGCGCTCACGTCGGTCACGAAGGCCTGCGCGACGCCGGGGATGGAGCGGAGGCCGCTCTCCACTTCCGTCGGATACACGGTGGCGCCCTTGACCTTGAACATGTCGTCGCGCCGGCCCGCGTACCAGAGGTAGCCGTCCTCATCGAGCTTCCCGAGGTCGCCGGTCGCGTAGTAGCCGTCGGCATCGAACAGCTCGGAGCGGATCCGACCGCAGATGCCCCGCATCAGGTTCGGCCCGCGGAGCTGGATCTCGCCCTGCACGCCCGCCGCCACGGGCTTCCCGCTCTCGGGATCGACGATGCGCACCTCGACGCCCGCGAAGGGGCGGCCGCAGCTTCCGTGCTTCGCGGCCGGGAGATCGAGGTCGAGGCGTGCGCCGCAGTACGGGCCGCCCGACTCCGTCATGCCGAACAGGTTCGCGCGCGCCCCGGCGCGGGGGCGCTGCGCCGCGGGCAGCACCGCCGCGAGGCTCCCCGGGCGCAGCGACGAGAGATCGGCGCCGGCGAAGTCCGGGTGCGCCGCGATCCGCGCGGCCTGGTCCGGCCAGCCGCGGAACAGCGTCGCGCGCTCGCGCTCCAGGAATCGGATCGTCCCGCCCGGCTCGGGCGTGGACTCCGTGAGCAGCGTCGCTCCCGCCAGCAGCACCGAGAGCAGCCCGCCGCCGAAGCCGCCCGTCCAGAAGAACGGCATCGGGATGTAGAGCCGCTCTCCGGCGCCGATGCAGCGCGCCTCGAGCCCCGCCGCGGTGGAACGGAGCGCGCTGCCGTGCGTGTGGATCACGCCCTTCGGCGCGCCGCGGCTGCCCGACGTGAACAGCACGACCATGTCGTCGGCGGGACGAACGACGCCCTCCAGCGCTTCGACGAAGCTCCCGGGCATGGGCGCGTCCGGCAGCTCGCCCCACATCCAGATGCGGCGGAGCGCCGGCACGGGTGCGAGCGAGCGGATCTCGTCGAGGTACGAGCGGCCCCGGTAGGCGCGGACCGCGATCAGCTGGCTCACCGAGGCGACCCGAAGCTGGGCGAGCAGCTCGGGCGGCCGGAGCAGGGTGCTGAGCGGCACGAGCACGGCGCCGACGCGCATCACCGCGAGGGCGGCGGTCGCCCAGTCGATGCCGTTCGGCATGAGCAGGCCGACGCGATCGCCCTTGCCGAGCCCGGCCCGCACCATGCGGCCGGCCAGCGCGCGGCTGGCGTCGTCGAGCTCCGCCCAGGTGATCGAGCCGTCGTCGCTGACGAGGGCCTGGACGCGAGCGTCGGCCTGCCGCCGGCGAGCCATCACCTGCGGAATCGTCCACGTCTCACCCGGCATCGAAGAGGGCCTCGAGCGCGGGGCGGTCGAGCTTGCCGCTCGACAGCATGGGCACCGCGTCGTCGGGGAGCAGCAGGAAGCGCCGCGGCACCTTGTAGGACGAGAGGCGCGCGGCGAGCTTCTCCCGGAGCGCGTCGGTGTCCACGACGCGACCCGCCGGCACCCGGAGCGCTGCCGCCACGAGCTGGCCGCGGGCGGCATCCGCGATGCCGATCACGTGGGCGGTGAGCCCGGTGAGATCGTGGATCGCCGCTTCGACCTCGCGCGGCGAGACGTTCGCGCCGCTCGTCTTGATCATGTCGCCGCGGCGGCCCTGGAAGTAGAAGAAGCCGTCGGTGTCGACGGCGACGAGGTCGCCGGTCCGGTACCAGCCGTCGCCGTCGAACACCTCGTGCCGCTCGCGCCCGGCGTAGCCCTCCATCAGGAACGGGCCGCGTAGCTGGAGCTCGCCCTCGACGATGGCCGCTTCGAATCCGGGCGCAGGCCGGCCGAAGGATCCGCGCCGGTGCTCGGGCTGATCGGACTCGTCGTCGCTCACGAGGCACACGCTGCCCGTCTCGGTCATGCCGAGCATCGCGTGGCGCAGGTCCGGGCTCTTGGGCCGGACGCTCTCCGGCAGGATCGGGAACAGGTTCCCGCGCCGGATCGAAGACAGGTCTCGTCTCGCGAAGCTCGGGTCGTGCGGAAGGTGGGCGACGGACTGGGCGAAGCCGTTGACCAGCGTGGGCCGCTCCCGCTCGAGGACGTCGAGCACGTCGGCTGCGCGCGGGGAGTTCGAGCACACCAGCCTGGCCCCGGCGACGAGCGTGCCGAGCAGCGAGTAGGCGAGCCCGCCGATCCAGAAGAACGGCGAGTTGGAGAACAGCACCTCGCTCGTCGTGTAGCGACGGAGCTGGTTCAGGTTGTCGAGGTGCCGGATCAAGGCTCCGTGCGTGTGGATCACGCCCTTGGGATCGCCCGTCGAGCCCGACGTGTGCACGAGGGTGAGCCGGTCTCCGGGGCGGACCTCCGCCTCCACCGTCTCGAGGACGGCGGGCTCGATCGAGCGGCCGCACTCCTCGAGCGATCGAACTGACCAGCCGGGATGGACGTTCTCGCCCGGGTCGGCGAACGCGACGCGACGCAGCACCGGCAGCGACTCGGCGAAGAGGGGCGGAGGGATCGCGAAGTCGAGCTCGGGGACGGCGCTGCGCAGCGCCGCGGCGTAGTCGTGCGATCGGTACGAAGACGCGGAGACCAGCAGCGCGACGTCGGCGCTAACGAGCAGCACCCGGAGCTCGGCGGGGGTCGAGAACGTGCTGAGCGGAACGGCGACGGCGCCGATCCGGGCCGCGGCGAGCCAGGCCACGACGAAGTCGCTCCCGTTGGGATGGAGGATTCCGACGCGGGTCTCCTTGCCTGCGCCCGCGGCGAGCAGGCCCCGGGCCAGCGCAGCCGATCGGCGCTCGGCATCCGCATACGTCAGCTGGTCGTCGTCGCACGAGAGCAGCACGGAGGCGCTTCGGCTCTCGGTGCGCGCGCGGAGCAGCGCGGGAATCGTGAGCGGCAGCCCGTCTCCCGCGTCGACACTCGTCGCCGTCACCCCCCGCTTCTCCGCGCCGATATCTGGGGCAGCGCGCCGAGCTCGCCTGCGACCGCTCTCACTTCCGCTTCGCAGAGCACGGCCCCGCCGCTGAGCAGCCGCGCCGTCGAGGTGATCCTGCCGTCGGCCACCGAGCGCTCCACTTCGAACGCCAGCTCGGTGAGGAGCGGCGCCGGCCGCCGGTAGCGGATCGCGAGCGAGGTGGTCTTGCCGGCGACCCCGACGTCACAGTTGTGGTGCTGGACGACTGCGTCGAAGAACACGGCGAGGAAGCCACCGTTGACGAGCCCGGGCGGTCCCTCGAAGACGATCGGGAAGCTCACCGTCCCCGACGCCCGGTTGCCGTCGACGCGGATCTCGTACGTCGGGAAGCACGGATTGAAGGCGCCGATGTCGCGCGAGTGGTCGATGTAGGCTCGGCGGTCCGGCGCCGCCTCGGGGCCGAGGCGAGGCGTCGGGTCGGCGGGGGCGAGCTT
>Ga0187892_10002668_pt1 | contig 34731 bp, 30 predicted proteins | sample MA1701073metaG_FD_139345 | JGI IMG/M metagenome (GOLD analysis project Ga0187892, IMG submission 139345) | Bio-ooze microbial communities from a basaltic lava cave in the Kipuka Kanohina Cave System on the Island of Hawaii, USA - MA170107-3 metaG ... | reverse complement strand
CAAGATCACCACCTGCCAGATCCCAGCCACCGCTCTGTAGTGCAGACCTAGCAGTACCCCAGTGAGTATTATCAATCACTTAACTCGTCTGCACCCCCCGAATCGGCTAAGTCGGGCTAAGTCGGGTTAACGACGCGCTCCTCGGTAGGCAGCGGTAACGCGTGATTAAAACAATCCGCTGAGATCGACCGGGCAGTCCGGCAAAGCCCCGAGCGTGCGCAAGCCCGGTTCGGCGAACGTCTGAGTTTGTCGATAACCGGTTTCGGCGGCTCCGGTAAACACGTGCAAGCATCCGTTTTCCAGATCCACGATCCAGACCTCCGGTATGCCCTGCCGTGCGTAAAGCGGAAGTTTAACGTCGCGATCGTAGGCCAAGGAGATGTCCGCTACTTCGATGATCAGCACTACATCGGCGGGATGCGGGTGGGCGGATGCGTAAAAATCCCTTCGAGGGCGGAGTAAACAGATATCGGGTTCTGGTTCGGATTGATCGTTCAAGACGACCGGGTTCTGTACCCAGATAATCGCTTGGTCCCCCGCGCTACGTTCAAGAAGTCTCTGTAAACGGGCGACGTAAGCGGCATGCCGACTTCCAATGGGCGCCATCTCGATGATTTCTCCCTCGATGAGCTCGACCCGGTCTTCCTCGGCGAATATGCCCGCCTTAGCCATGCGATGATAATCATCCGCCGTCAGGCGATAACGGCGATAGGGCGATTGAGCGCTGCTTAACACGGTGACTAATCCTATGGCAGAGTTGCTTGCAATAGCATAGCGCTCGGGTACCGCCTCAGCAATTGGGTGGCCGGTCCTGGTGTTATCCACACTTCGACTCCCCGCAGTTGAGGCAGGTCAAGCACCCGTCCATCTGCACGATGGCCTTGGTGTGGCACTTCGCGCACAGCTCGGCGCCGCCGGGAAATTCATCCGCAGCGGATGGTCCACTCTGTTGCTGTGAGCGCTGATACTCGGCGCGCTTCTCGTCGATGAGTTTTTTCTGATGCGCATCGGGCTTAGTGTCTTTGAGCAAGCCGATCATCCGCAGGTGGCTTTCGAGCACATCGCCGATCTCGGCCACCAGGGAGGGCATGAAGCGCCCACCCTTCTTGAAGTAACCCCCCTTCGGATCGAACACCGAACGCAGCTCTTCGACCAGGAAGGTGACATCGCCGCCCTTGCGAAAGACGGCCGATACGATGCGCGTGAGGGCGACGATCCATTGGAAATGATCCATGTTCTTGGAGTTGATGAAAAGTTCGAAGGGCCGCCTCAGCTCGTGCGCCGTGCCTTCGTTGAGCACGATGTCGTTGATGGTCACATAGAGCGCGTGCTCAGAAAGCGGGGTCTTGATCTTGTAGGTCGAACCCAGCAGCATCTCGGGGCGCTCGACCTTCTCGTGCATCTGGATCACATTATCCTGCGGCTCTTCCGCGGCCGAGGTCTCGGCCGTGACGACGCTGTATTTGACGATGCGCTGCTCGAATTTCTTGCTCATGGCCTGAGGTCCTCGCTCGCTAAAATTTACCGTAGTAGCCCTCTTTGAGGGCGTCAAAGAGGTTGGCGGCCGTGTGGATCTCACCGTCGTACTCGATGTCCTCATTGCCCTTGGCTTCCACGACGGTGCCGTCCTCCAGACTAAAGCGATAGACAGTGTTTTCGAGATCCTGATCCTTGACCAAGACCCCCTGAAAGGCTTCCGGATTGAAGCGAAAGGTCGTGCAGCCCTTGAGGCCCTGCTCGTAGGCATAGAGATAGATGTCTTTGAAATCCTCGAAGGGGAAATCGGTGGGTACGTTCGCGGTCTTCGAGATCGAGGAATCGATCCAGCGCTGCGCCGCGGCCTGGATATCGACATGCTGGCGCGGGGTGATGGTCTCGGCGGTGACGAAGTAATCCGGTAACTGCGCCGCGGGCGGCGCGGCATTCGGTTTGGCACCGGGGTCTACGAAGTGGCGATAGGCGAGGAGCTCAAACGAATACACATCGATCTTCTCTTTGCTCTTGCGCCGCTCGCGGATGACGTTGCGCGCATAATGGTGCGCGAAACTCGGCTCGATCCCATTGCTGGCGTTATTGGCCAGGGAGAGCGAGATGGTGCCGGTCGGCGCGATGGAGCTATGATGGGTGAAGCGCGCCCCCGTCTCGGCGAGTGCATGCACGAGATCGGGCGCCACTTCGGCCACGCGCTGTATATAGCGGCTGTAGCGCGCGTGCAAGACCTTGCCCTTGACCACATCGCCGGCCCTGTAACCGTCGCGAGTCAGCTCCGGGCGCTGCCGCAGCATCGCGGCCGTGACGGTAATCTCTTCTTCCATGATAGGCGCCGGGCCCTTCTCGCGGGCGAGATCCAAGGCCATCTCCCACCCCGCCAAGGCCATCTCGCGGGTGACCTGCTCGGTGAAGGCGAGCGAGTCCGGGTCCCCGTACTTCATACACAGCATCGTGAGCGTCGAGCCGAGCCCAAGGTACCCCATGCCGTGACGACGTTTGCGCAGGATCTCCTCGCGCTGCGGTTCTAAGGGAAGGCCGTTGATTTCGACCACGTTGTCGAGCATGCGCGTGAACACCTGTACGACTTTACGGTATTCCGCCCAATCGAAGCGCGCTTGGTCGGTGAAGGGATCGCGCACGAACTTGGTGAGATTGATCGATCCGAGCAGACAGGATCCATAGGGCGGTAGCGGCTGCTCGCCGCATGGATTGGTCGCCCGGATGGTCTCGCAAAACCAGTTGTTGTTGAGATCGTTGACCCGATCGATCAAGATGAAACCGGGCTCGGCATAGTCATAGGTCGAGGCCATGATCATGTCCCAGAGATGCCGGGCGCGAAGGGTCTTGTAGATCTTGCAGGCGACTTGCCCCTCGCTGTTGCTGAGATAGCCTTCCGTCACCGGCCATGCGCGCCAGATCACCTTTTTGGAGTCATTGAGGTCCAGATCCTCGGTTTCCAGCTCTGCTTGCTTAACCGGAAAGGCGAGTGGCCAGAAGCCGTTGGCCTTGACGGCCTGCATGAAGGCGTCGGCAATGAGCAATGAAAGGTTGAATTGCCGCAGCCGTCCGTCCTCGCGCTTGGCGCGAACGAAGTCCTTGACGTCCGGGTGCCCGACATCGAAAGTCGCCATCTGGGCGCCGCGCCGGCCCCCGGCCGACGAGACCGTAAAGCACATCTTGTCGTAGATATCCATGAACGAGAGCGGACCCGAGGTATACGCACCGGCGCCCGAGACATAGGCGCCCTTCGGACGCAAGGTGGAGAACTCGTAGCCGATACCGCAGCCCGACTTGAGGGTCATACCGGCTTCGTGGACTTTGCCGAGGATGTCATCCATCGAATCGCGGATGGTGCCTGACACCGTGCAGTTGATGGTGGAGGTGGCGGGTTTATAAGCGCGGGCGCCCGCGTTCGAGACGATGCGGCCCGCCGGGATGGCCCCGTGGCGCAGCGCCCACAGAAACTCGCCGTACCAGTGCTCGCGGATCGAAGGCGTCGCCTCGACCTCCGCGAGCGTCAGCGCGATCCGCTGGTAGCTGTCGTCCATGGTCGCATCGATGGCGGTACCATCTTTCTTTTTTAAGCGGTATTTCTTGTCCCAGATGTCAAGCGAGGCGGCTTGGTAAGGAACCTCCGCGGCCGGCTCGGAAATTAGCTTGATCGACGCTTTATTCATGCTCCCCCCTCGTTGATGGTGTATCGGGCTCATCCGGCTATGAACACACAATATATTGCGTTTTTATAAGCTTTGCAACCCAATATTATGTGTCTTGAAAATATTTCGCCTGCGGGCGACCAAAGGGGAGAGTTGCACTACTCCCCTTTGGAAACCCAATGCTAAAGTACCCGCCGTAAGTGGCGGGGTATGAGCAAATAACCGGACAGGGGCTTAAGCTCCCGAAGGCGCCTGCTCAACGCCAGGGTTTCCATGCGTCAACATTTCCTCCGCATGTCTTAGCGTCTGTGCTGAGATGTTGATGCCCCCCAACATGCGCGCGAGCTCCTGTATCCGCCCTCGACCGTGAAGTTTGCCGACCACGACGGCTCGTTGATCGCGTCCAGGTAGCGATTGAGCGTCGCGCACGCTTCCTCGACATGAATCGCCGCGGTATCCAGCAGATCGACGATCGGCTCGAGACGCTCGTCGAGTGCGGCGGCCGCACGGATCTCGCGCACAGATCGGCAAATCAAGGCAATGGCGTTATCGTGGCCCTCCCGTAGCGCCTGCGAGGCATACTGGCAGCCTTCAACGATCTTCGAGAGGTTTGCTAGCCGCGAATGTTCCCGCTCCAACTCCGGCAGTTCCTGGGAAGTAAAGCCGAGCATCTCGATCTCATGGATCTGATAGCCCAAAAGCGCTCCTTCGGCCTCGCGATCGTGGTCTTGTGCCTGATCAAGGCGCAGTAGCTCGTCGCTGATTTGCTTCCACTCTCGGAACGCACGCGCCGTTTCCGAGGACGCGGCTGTGGCGCCGGAAAAGCCGTCGAGTATGGCGAGTTGAACATCACGGCGCAGCAATGACTGGTGCGCGTGCTGCCCGTGAATGTCGATCAGGATCTCCCCGATTTCTTGCAGGGTGCGGGCGGGAACCGCGATACCGTTAATGAAGGCACGCGTGCGTCCGTCGGCGGTCAATTGGCGCGTGATCGTGCACTCGTGATCACTCGCTTCGAGATCCCGTTCCGCCAGCAGGGCATGGGCTTGCGCGGACAGATCGAATACAGCCTTGACCGAGGCCCGCGGGCGCCCGGCCCGGATCAGGGTTGGATCGGCACGCTCGCCTAGGATCAGCCCAATCGCATCGATCACGATCGATTTACCGGCGCCGGTCTCGCCGGTGAACACGGTGAAACCGGGATCTAACGCTAGGTCTAATTGTTCGATGACCGCGAGATTTTCGATATGCAGGTGCGTTAACACCGGCTGCTTAGCCCCACTGCAACTTGGCGCGTAAGGTCGCAAAGTGGTCATGTCCCTCCGGGTGGACTAGGCGGATGGCGCGTTCCGCCTTCTCCACGACCACGCGGTCAGCCGGGAGGAGCGCGCAGCCGATTTCTCCGTCACAGGTCAAACGCGCCTGTCCAGCCTCGAGGGTGCCTACCACGATTTCAACGCGACTCTTGCCGTTCAGTACGATCGGACGGTTGCTTAAGGTATGCGGGCACAACGGCACCAAGGCCAGCGCATCGATCCCTGGGTGCAGTATGGGACCACCGCATGACAAGGCATAGGCGGTGGACCCCGTGGGGGTGGACACGATAATGCCGTCGGAGCGTTGCCGGTGGACGAGCTGTCCATTGACGTAAATGTCGAGCGTGATCAAGCGGCCGATGTTCCATTTTTGCACCAACACGTCATTCACGGCATCTTGTGCGTAGAGGGTTTTTCCGGCGCGGATGACATGGCTTTGGAGGAGCATGCGTTCGTCTTCGACAAACTGCCCATCGAAGATCGCCTCCAACCGCTCCGGGATCTCCTCGGGAGAGATGTCCGCGAGAAAGCCGAGATGCCCGACATTGATCCCCAACAGCCTGACCTTGTGGTTAGAGATCTGGTGGGCGGCTCGGAGCATTGTTCCATCGCCGCCGACGGCGATCACGAGATCGATCGGATAACCGACAAACGTCTCGGTCACGGTCAAATGCGGCGCCCTGAGGAGCTGCGCGCAGCTCTTGTCCAGGAAAACTTCCAGGCGCCGGCGTTCGAGGAAAGACAGGAGGGTATGCAGCGTATCCGGGATGCGCGCGTCGCCGGTTTTGGCGATGAGACCGACTCGCTTAAACATTAAGATTGAAGACCGGCGCGCATGGATTTACGTTAACATGTCCATCCCGCCGCGCCAACCATGGCGCCACGCCCAGAATCCGCGACTGAATTTTAGATAAGCTTGCTCGGTATCATTTTCGGGCAATGTATTTAGTCACGTAGCATGGGCGTACAATGTCCGGGTCATTAGGCCGTCGGCGTGGTCCGTTTACATCAACCGATACGTTCGAGAATCACGCCAGCGTCGCGATAATTGTAAGGCAGCCGGCGATGTAATCCATTGTGTTCCAGGATCAAGCTTGGCAAACCGTCCGCCCCGAGCTTCCGCGACATACCAATCTGCTCCCTAAGTAGCGATTGTGTTTCGGCGCTGTTCAGGTCGCTTTGAAATCGCTCTCCGTCGAGCCCCAAACGCGTTGCAAGGTCGAGGAGTGTCTCGTCGTCGGAGGGATTCCGCACCTCCCGGTAATAGGCTTCTTGGATGGCCAGGATCATGGGCTCCTCGTAGGAGGCCCCTTGCCTCCGCGCGGCAATCACAGCTCGGCACGCAGGGTAAGTCGAGCGGCGTGGCACACAACGGGTCCAGAAATCAAAGTTAAACTCCGTGCCAGGAACCACCTGCTGTATGCGCCGCCAAGTCTCTTGGATAGTCGAGCGCATCGCAGCGGGCATCGGAACCTCGGAATCCGGGGCGAGCCCCCCGAGAACGCGTTGAGTCACGACGCCATCCGGAAGACGCTTAACCACTTCGTTCCACACCGAACGAAATGCCCAACACCAGCTGCACATCGGATCGTGTACGTAGTACAGGCGCATCAATAAATGCTCGTCGATCGCAGTGTCATCGTGGACGCCGGGGATCAACAATAACGCTTATTATAATGGAGATGTATTCGCTGCCAGAAAGGAGGGACAATGCATCATCGCTTTGCGCCTCTGCTAGTTTTTCTGTTGATGGCCTTAGCTTCGTCCAGGGCTGTGGTTGCTGCTGTTACCTCTTGCCGGTTCCCGCCGTCATTATGGAGCAGAAAAATATGCGTCACCCGCACGCGTGGTTCAACATGACTACCTACCTATTGGAAATACTTATAACCCGCTGAAGTTCTGGATAACGACGCCGATACAGCGTGCGACAGTTCAGAGCCGGGGAATAGCGCAATACAAATGCAGCGCCGGGTCCGTATCGTCGATGGGGACGCTGCAGGTACTAAAATTCGGAGTATCAATAGAGTAATGAATAACGCTACATTTACCGTTGCGACCATTGGCCTAGGTGAAGGTGAACTCCGATGGTTGCAGCAGATCGTGGAGACTTCGCAATCGCAGGCGCTGCGGTTTGTACCTTACGTAGGGAGTCCTGAGACTGCGCCGGACATAGTGCTTATCGATTCCGATACGCCACAAGCTCTCCAGAGTTGGGCCGGTTTTCTCAAGGCTAAAGCACAAGGAAAAACGATCTCCGGTATTGTTTTAGCGCGCGAGAAGCCCGCGGAAAATCCGCAATATTTGATTCAGCGGCCAGTGAGCGCAACGCGGCTTCTAGCAATGATGGAAAGGGTTGCCATTGAGGAGCATGGTGCGCCGCGCGACGCTGCGTCGGTATCTGCGGACGACACGATGACACGCACCGATACTGGGACGCGAAGCGTGCAAGGCTTGCCTGGTGTGAAGGCGCTTGTCGTGGATGCCAGTTTCCCGGTCAGGACGCAGCTGAAGAACGCACTTAAACCGATCGCCGCGTATGTCGATCTCGCACAGACCGGGGAAGAGGCGATCGAGTTCATCAATAACAAATGCTACGACATCATATTTCTTGAGGTGATGTTACCGGGGATAGACGGTTACGAAATCTGCCGGATGATCAAGCGCGACCCTAAGAAACGAACAACCCCGGTGGTTCTGCTCGTGGCCAGCGCTTCGCCCGCGGAGAGTATCAAAGGTAAGCTCGCGCTTGCGAGCTGCGATACTTACCTCTGGAAGCCTTTGCAGCAGGCGGTCATTGACGATGTCGTCAAAAAGCTGCTGCCTATTCCAACATTCGCCTAGATCCTCTCGAACCGCAACGGCGCCGCTTTACGCCGCCCGGTCCAAACCATCGAGCAGTTCAGCGGTGCTTTGGAATCGATCGTTGGGGTCTTTAGCAAGCAATTTGTTGATCAAGGACTGATAACGCGAGACTCCGGATGGAAGGTTTGGAATCGGAGTCTCGAGATGAGCTTGAAAGACCTCGTAGGGAGTGATGCCGCGATAGGGCAGAACCCCCGTTAACATCTGATATAGAATGACGCCGAGGCTATAGAGATCGCTGCGTTTATCCGATCCCTCGCGGCTGATTAATTCGGGACTAATATAGTATGCGGTGCCCAGCAGCGAGTTTGCCGAGGTGAGATCTCCGCTGGCATTGGTATCTTTCGCTATCCCGAAATCGGTGATAGCCAAGCGCTGCTCATCCCGGAACAAGATATTAGCCGGTTTAAGATCCCGATGGATCACGTCAATCCGGTGGACCGCGTCTAGCCCTAATGAAATCTGACGGAGGAAGTACATCGCGGCCGCTGGGTCTATGCCTTGCTTTATCCTTGTTTTTAAATCGCCTGCCGGGAAGTATTCCATTGCAATATAGGCCAGGTCGCTCGCAAATCCGCGCTCGAAGACTCTCGCGACGTGAGGGTGGCAGAGTTTTCTCAGAAGGTTGTATTCGCGCATGAAGCGTTTAAACGGAACGGGGTTCTCTTGCGCTTTGAAAGGTAGGATTTTGAGTACCAGATGTTGCCCATCTTTGTGACGTGCAGCGAGAAAAATAGACGCCATTCCGCCCGTGCCGATTTCACGGATGAGCGTGTACCCTGGTACGTTTAAAGGCCGATCCAGATCCGGTGTTAATGGGCCAGGACCTTCGAACAAGCGCGTAGCAACGGTGCTATGCTCCGCATCATTGAATGCGTCGCCGTCCGCCGCACTTGCCGTTTGATGCCCTGCGAGGGTTATCTTTTTGCCCGCCAGCACCGATCGCCTCTGTAACCTTGCGGCTTCAAAGATCCGCACGCATCTCGATCCCCTGTCCGAACACCCGGATAGTCATACAGTAACAACGGGTCTCGGGTAAGTAAGGGATGAGCCTATCGCGCCCATGCGGGTAGCAGCCCGGCTTCGTGAGCAAAGGAGCGGCGCGCGTCGAAGTCCGAAAGCGCGGACCCTCCCGGCTGCTGTGCGATCCAACGGCGATAGGCGGCGTCGATTTCCGAGGTCCACCAGATTTCGAATGTCTGCGAGGGCTCTGACTGATCGTTCATACGTAGCTCCGTTATTGACGAATTAGATACCGTGGATGTTCGGCTCCCAAGCTCGGGAACCCGAAGCAATGATTACCAAGAATAAAGCAAAAACGTAACCAAACGCGTGCATAACCTTCGCGGAAAGACGGCGTGTCACGAGAACCGGTAAACGAGCGTCGCCACGCTCGTGCCCGCGAACACGATGGCATGGAACCAAGACCACCTTTGGTAGCGAGTGGCGAAGTTCTTAGGGTCTCGATTCGATAGCAAGTAGGGTCGTCCGCCTTTCGGTGAGCGCATTAATAGTGCATCGTTAGGCCGGTCGATGCGCTCGCGATCCACTTGATCTTCCGCCGCGCCCCGCGCTTGGTTCCATTCTTGGAGGTTGATCTGTCCATCGCCGTCACTATCAAAACGCTTCGCCAACCCCTCCCGGTCTTGTTTCCATTCGCGTAACAATAGACTTACCTCATGACTGCGCTCCGTCGACGTGTAGTGATGACCGATGCTCATGATGTCGCCGAGTGCATATAGATTATCTCCAGGCGCTAGGTATTCCACATCGAGCCAAAAATCGCCTTCCCGCCAGCGCGATCTATGCCTCGTAACTACCTCCGCAGCGTCGGGATCTATGACGCATTGACCGGTTCCATCGCTTAAAACGAAAGTATCCGTACTCTGACCGTGCGAGTGCGGTGTCCAAGCACTTCCGCCTTGGCGCTGAACGTTGTAGCGATACCATACGCATGGCGGGCCCGATCTAAAGCCAATCGGGAGGGTCCCCGGATGAGGTTCACAGCGGCCGTAGAGTTCAGTGTAGCCCTGGGCCGCGCTCCGGATGGCCGAGCTTGGCGTGTCGGCGATAAGGTGGTAGCGCTGATAGGCGCTTAGCGATGCCCACAGGCTCGCGATCACAATCGCACCTAGCAACGCTAATCGAACCATGGGCTGAGGCGCATACCACACACCCCCGAGCAAGGCCACGTAGCTTGCCGAAATCAAGCCGTGGCGAGATCTCGCCACCACGGGCTAAGCATCACGATTGACTAAGGGGTTTGAAGTAAAACGCGAAGATCGACATCTGTCTTTTCTGCGGCCTCGAAGAGCAGTATCTCGTACGTTCGAAAGTCGAATAACTTCGCGATGAACAAATCGGGGAATTGCTCGATGCCGACGTTGTTGACGTTTACGGCGTCGTTATAAAACTCGCGCCGATCGGCGATGTCGTGCTCCAGGCCGGTGATGCGGCTTTGCAGATGGTGAAAGGTCTCGTTGGCTTTAAGATCAGGATAGTTTTCGACCAGCGCAAAGAGTTGCCCAAGACCGGAGCGCAGCAGCTTCTCCGCTGCGCCGAGAGCGGGAATATCCTTGGCTTCACGTGCCGCGGCGACCATACTTCGCGCCTCAACGACCTTGCGCAGGGTATCTTGTTCGTGCTTCATGTATTCCTTGCAGGTGGCGACTAGTTTTGGCAGTTCGTCGTGACGCTGTTTGAGCAGCACATCGATGTTTCCCCATGCCTTACGGACGTTGTGCTTCAACATCACAAAGCGGTTATATGCGAGGGCGCCGTAGATGAAAACGGTAACGGTCGCGGTGAGCAAAACGTAGCCTGCGATCTCCATGGTGATTTCCCTCGCGATGGTCAGTTGGATACGCCGGCGCTTGTTATGCGCCGTGACTTGGCGCTATAGCGGCTCTGCGGCCGCTATCTTGATAACGTAGCCGCCGTGAGGCACCGGGCGCAACGCCGTCTTGAAGGATGGCAAACCTTATTCATTAGGCTCATAACCCAAGCTCGGCCCGAGCCAACGTTCGATCGTTTTAAGGTCCATACCCTTCCGCCGTGAATAGTCGTGGACCTGGTCTTCGTTGATCGGCCCCAGTCCGAAGTAACGCGCCTGTGGATGGGAGAAATACCAGCCGCTTACCGAGGCCATCGGGTACATCGCGTAGCTTTCGGTGAGGCGGATCCCGGTATGCTGTTCGGCATCGAGCAGCTGCCATAGCAAGGGTTTTTCGGTGTGATCGGGACAGGCTGGGTAGCCGGGCGCCGGACGGATCCCCTGATAGCTTTCGTTGATCAGCTCCTCGGTGTCAATGCTTTCCTTGGGTGCGTAGCCCCAAAATTCCTTGCGTACGCGTTGATGCAAGCGCTCCGCGAAGGCCTCGACCAGACGGTCCGCTAATGCCTTAACCATGATGGACGAATAATCGTCGTGTTGATCCTCAAAGCGCTTGACGATTTCCTGCATGCCGATGCCGGCGGTGACCGCGAAGGCGCCGATATAGTCCGCGACGCCGGTTTCCTTCGGCGCGACGAAATCGGCCAACGCGAGATTGGGCTGTCCCGGCGGCCGTTTCTGTTGTTGCCGCAAGGAGTGGATCACCGTGAGCTCCCCGCAGCGAGTCTCATCGGTATAGATCTCGATGTCGTCTTCGCCCACGGTATTCGCGGGGAATAAGCCGATGACACCGGATGCGCGCAGCCATTTTTCCTCGATGAGCTGCGATAACATCGCTTGCGCGTCACGGAAAAGCCTACGCGCCGCATCGCCGACGGTGACGTCGTCCAAGATCCGCGGATAACGTCCCGCAAGCTCCCAGGCGATAAAGAAAGGCGTCCAATCGATGTAGTGGCTGATCTCCTTCAAGGAGTAATTTGCGAACGCGAAAACTCCCGGTTGCTTTGGTGCGGGAGGATTGTACGAGCGCCAATCCGCCGCGAGTTTATTTTGCCTTGCCGCGGCGAGGCTTACCCATTCGGTTCGGGCTTGACGTCCCTTATGGCGTTCGCGCACTTCCTCGTATTCCTGATTTATCTTAGTGGCGAACTCAGTTCGCAGTTCCTGACTCATTAACTTCGTGACGACTCCGACCGCGCGCGAGGCATCGCGCACATGGACCGTGGGCTGTTGGTAATTCGGTGCGATCTTGACGGCCGTGTGTGTACGTGAGGTCGTGGCGCCGCCGATGAGGAGGGGGATCGTGAAGCCTTGGCGCTGCATTTCCTTGGCGACGTCCACCATCTCATCGAGCGATGGCGTGATGAGGCCGCTCAGGCCGATAAAATCGGCGTGTTCGTGCCTAGCGGTCTCGAGGACCTTTTCCGCCGGAACCATCACGCCGAGATCGATGACCTCGAAGTTGTTACATTGGAGAACCACGCCCACGATATTCTTGCCGATGTCGTGAACATCACCCTTAACGGTGGCCATGATGATCTTGCCGTTATTGCGTATCACGCCGCCGGCGCGTTTTTCCGCCTCGATATAAGGGACGAGGTGGGCGACCGCTTTTTTCATCACGCGCGCGCTCTTGACAACTTGGGGTAGAAACATCTTGCCCGCCCCGAAGAGATCACCGACCACGTTCATGCCGTCCATGAGCGGGCCTTCGATGACCTGCAGCGGGCGCTCATGAGCTTGTCGCGCTTCTTCCGTATCGCTTTCGATGTAATCGGTGATCCCTTTGACGAGAGCATGTACTAGGCGTTCTTGCACACTCAGGTTACGCCAGGCGGAATCATCGTGTTTTTCTCTCGCTTCACCCTTGACGGTTTCGGCAAATGTGACTAAGGCTTCGGTGGCGTCGGCACGGCGATTCAAAAGGACATCTTCAGTCCTTTCCATCAACTCACGGGGGATGTCCTCGTAGATCCCGAGCTGCCCGGCATTCACAATCCCCATGTCCATCCCGGCCTTGATACCGTGATACAGAAAGGCGGTGTGCATGGCCTCCCGTACCGGGTTGTTACCGCGAAACGAGAACGAGACGTTGCTTACGCCTCCACTGACGAGTGCATGGGGAAGGTGATGTTTGATCTCGCGCGTGGCGTCGAAAAACGCCAAGGCATAATCGTTGTGCTCTTCAATCCCCGTCGCGACCGTTAACACGTTGGGATCAAAGATGATGTCTTCCGGCGGAAACCTGAGCTCTTCAGTGAGGATTTCGTAACTGCGTTTACAGATCGCGAATTTTCGCTCGGCGGTATCGGCTTGCCCTCGCTCATCGAAGGCCATGACGACGACTGCGGCGCCGTAACGGCGCACCAAGCGCGCATGCTCGACAAAGCGCTCCTCGCCCTCTTTCAGGCTAATCGAGTTGACCACACCTTTCCCCTGCAGGCACCGGAGTCCGGCTTCGATGATGCTCCATTTGGAGGAGTCGATCATCACCGGTACGCGGCTGATCTCGGGCTCCGCGGAAATCAGATTCAAGAACCGGATCATCAATGCTTCGGAATCGAGCATGCCTTCGTCCATGTTGACATCGATCATCTGAGCGCCGTTCTCCACCTGATGCCGCGCCACCTGCACCGCGGCATCGAGCTCGCCCGTGCGCACCAGCGCGGCGAATTTCGGTGAGCCGGTAACGTTGGTGCGCTCGCCGATATTGACAAAATTCACCTCCGCTCCGATCGTCAGCGGTTCCAGACCGCTCAGTCGGCAGCGGCGGGGGATCTCCGGGATGGGGCGCGGCGGGAGATCGCGAAATGCCTCCGCGATCGCTCGGATATGCGCCGGCGTCGTGCCGCAACAGCCGCCGACGATGTTCAGGAATGCGCTCTCGGCGAACTCCCGCAGTATACCGGCCATCAGTTCGGGGCTGTCGTCATACTGGCCGAACTCGTTCGGCAGGCCCGCGTTGGGATGGGTGCTGACATAGGTGCCGGCGACTCTCGCCAGCTCCTTGACATAGGGCCTCAACTCCGTAGCGCCAAGCGCACAATTCAAACCGATCGCGAGCGGGTTTGCATGTGCGACCGAATTCCAGAATGCCTCGGTGGTCTGGCCCGTTAAGGTGCGCCCGCTGGCGTCGGTGATGGTTCCCGAAATCATGATCGGAACGCGGAGGTTGTGGTTCTGGAAATACTCGTCGATGGCAAACAATGCCGCTTTGGCGTTGAGGGTGTCGAAGACGGTCTCAACCAAAAGCACATCGGCGCCGCCATCGAGCAAGCCCCGGATAGCAGCCGTGTACGCCTCGGCCAGCTCGGCGAAGCTCGTGTTTCGGAAACCCGGATTGTTGACATCCGGCGAGATCGAGGCCGTGCAATTCGTGGGGCCGAGCACGCCAGCGACGAACCGAGGGTGGCTCGCGTCTTGTTCTTCGAACTCGTCGGCGGCGGCGCGGGCTAGACGGGCCCCGGCGTAGTTCAAGTCGTAAGCCAGGGATGCCAGCCCGTAGTCTGCCATCGCGATAGCGGTGGAATTGAAGGTATTGGTTTCCAAGATATCGGCGCCAGCCTCCAGATAGGCGCGGTGAATCGCGCCGATGATCTGTGGCTGGGTAAGCGTCAGTAGATCGTTATTTCCCTTCAAGGCGCTGGGATGATGTGCGAAGCGTTTCCCGCGAAAGTCTTGTTCCTCGAGTTCGTAAGACTGGATCATCGTCCCCATGGCACCATCGAGAATGAGTATGCGCTGACTCAGTGCGGATTGGAGTTGGTTTAGGCGCTGTTCTGGCGTGTGATTGATCGGCATTGTGCTAGCTCGATGAAACCTCAAAACCCGGCTTACGGAGGGTGTCCCGCCAAAAATCCACGATCGCCCCGAGGATCCCTTGCAAGGCGTTATTGATGGCCGTCACCCCGCCTCTGGCGTCTTCGGTAGCAGCGGGTCGGGTCGCGCTGAAGACACGCGTGGCGAGGACCCGGTTCCTGGTCAGGTCGATGAGCTGGGCGCGGATCACGACCCGGCCCAGGCTTGGCGCGATCAGGAACTCGTGATGGAACTGAACGATCTCGGTATCGATCCGCAGCTCCGCGGTCGCACCGCTGGTTGCGGAGACGACCGCGTTAAAAAGATTAGATTCTTGTAGCGCCGTCACCAATAGGGGCTCTAACATCCGCGCCGGTTGATCGGCCCACTCGCTCTCGGCGTAGTAATCGACTTGCAGTGGATGACGCACGTAAGCGATGCGCGCCCGGTCGTAACCCGGCCAAGCCTTAGGCGTCGAGACGAGCACGCTTACGTGGTTCTCCGCCGGCTTGGCTTGCGCGTCGATGGGCGTGACCCTGAGCACATAGATTTGCGGCGGCTGCTCTGGTGTACGGTTGAAAAGCGCACATCCGCTCAGAGCGAGCACGAGCAACACGCATGCATGCTTTACGGATATCGTCATTCGCCCGGTCCCCGGCGCACCCGCCGGCCGAACAAGAGCGCATTGGGATCACGTTCGATCGTCTCGGTCAAGCGCTGCAGATTGTCCACGAGTCGGCGCAGGTCAGTCAGAATCGGGGTGGCCTGCGCGGCGGTGCCACGCGAGAACCGCCCGAGATCGGCGCGGGTGTCGACGATCAGCTGGTCGAGATTTGTGGCCGTGCGATCGAAGGTGCCGAGCACGGAATCTATCCTTTCGGCACCCTTGCGCAGCGCGCTCAGGAGCGCCGGCAACTCCTGCGCCATGCGGGCGGCGTTGTCAAGGATGGCGCTCACGCGCACGAGGGTGGTCCCGATGTCCTGGTCGCGGCTTGCGAGTGCCGTGGTGATGCGCTCTACGTTTTGCAACGTATTGCTCAACGCGTCCTGATTTTCCTGGTTCAACAATTCTTGGATCTGCTTGGCAATCTTCTTGAATTCTTGTGCCAGTTCGGTGGCTTGCATCAAGCCGCTGGACGCGGAGGCGAGCAGCGACGGCCCGGTGCGGATCTCGGGGTAACGTTCGCCGGGACGCGCTACCAGGGGCGGAGAGTTGCGATTGCCCCCTGTCAGATCGACAAAGGCGAGCCCGGTGATGCCGTAGACCGATAATAGCGCCACCGTGTCGGCCTTAACCGGGGTGCCGGCCTCAATGTTGAGCAACAGCCGTACCCGCTCGGGGTTATCTTTGTCGAGGCTGATCTTACGCACAAATCCAACATCGACACCGCGGTACTTTACCGCCGCGCGGGGCGCGAGGCCGGCCACGGATTCGTACACGTACGCCACGTAGGTTTCATAGGTTTTATGGTCCTCTTGTGCGCTCAGCCACACCGCGGTCCAAATCAATGCTGCGCCGAAGACGAGGACGAACAGGCCGACCAGCGTAAAGTTTACGCGCGGGTCCATGTAGAAGCTTGTGCGGCGGCGCGACCGCGCGGACCGCAAAAATAAGCGCGGACTTCGGGGTGCGGATGCGCGCTCAATTCAGCTATCGGTGCGAGAGCCACGACTTTTTTTTGCGCCAGGAACGCCACCCGGTCGGTCACCCGCCAGAGGGTATCGAGATCATGCGTCACCAGCATCACGGTCAGCCCCAGGGATTCCTTGAGCTGCATGACGAGATCATCGAAGGCGCTGGCGCTCTGCGGATCCAACCCGGCGGTAGGTTCATCGAGGAATAAGATCTCCGGGTCGAGGGCTAACGCTCGAGCAACGGCCGCGCGTTTCAGCATGCCCCCGCTCAGCTCGCGCGGATACTTGAACGCCGCGCTCGCTGGGAGCCCGGCGAGGACGACCTTTAACAGCGCCAGCTGTTGTACGAGATCGCGCGAGAGATCCGTATGTTCGTTTAGGACCAAAGCAACATTCTCCAACACGGTCAGGGCGGTGAACAATGCTCCATGCTGAAACATCACGCCGACGCGCCGGCGCAGCTGGTCTAAGCGATTTTCGGGCAGCGCCAATACGTCGAATCCAAGGACCCGTAAGCTGCCGGAGGCCGGGCGCGTGAGCATGATGATCTCGCGAAGCAAGGTGGTTTTCCCGGAACCGCTGCCTCCCACCAGGGCAACCGTCTCGCCGCGTTGGACATCGAGGTCAATCCCGTCGTGGATGCAGACCTCTCCGAAATAGGTGCGTATATCCCGCGCTTCAATAATGTGCTTGCCAGACATCGCCGTGCGTTCCAGGGGGACTATATCCCAAGCCAACTGTAGAGGATTGAAAACGCGGCGTCAGCGACGATGACTAAGAAGATTGCCTGAACTACGCTGACCGTGGTTTGGCGGCCGACGCTGTCGGCGCTGCCCATCACCTGGAAACCTTGGAAGCACCCGACGACGGCAACGATCATGGCGAATACCGGGGCCTTGCCAATGCCGAGGAGAAATGATCTGAGCGTGACGTCCCGGGGGATGCGGTCGAGAAAATCCAAGTAGCTCACGTCCAAGAGCTTAGCCGCCATGACCATCCCGCCTAACACGCCGGCCGCATCGGCGACCAATGTCAGAAGCGGTAGGGCGATCATCAGGCCGAGAATCTTCGGCAAGACGAGCAGCTCGAAGGGTGAGATACCGATGGTTTTCAAGGCATCGATCTCTTCCGTGACCTTCATCGTCCCAATCTCGGCCGTGTATGCCGACCCCGTGCGGCCGGCGATGATGATCGCCGTCATCATGGGACCGAACTCGCGGAACATCGTGAGCGTCACGAGCTCGACGATGAAGATGTTAGCGCCATAGCTTTGCAGCTGAATCCCGCCCTGGTATGCGATGACAACCCCAAGCAGAAAGGAGAGCAAGGCGACGATCGGGATCGCGCGCACGCCAGCGCGTTCGACACAGCTGAAGAAAGCCCGCCAACGGATGCGTGAAGGTTTTCGGATGTTGCGTAGAAACGCGGCGCTCACCTCGCCGATAAACGTCAGCAAACGCAGGCTATGATCGAAGCGCTCAATAGCCTCTTGTCCTAGCCGCTCGAGGATGCCCAAAGCTTTGGGGATAGGCTCATCGTCGACCGTTGTGGTGCGGGCTTCGATTAGCTCCAAAAGCGCGCGAAACTCCTCGCGCAAACCCGTCAACTGCGCAGGCACATCCTGCGCGGCATAGGTACGCAGCATCCGTTGCAGCAGCCAGGCTCCGTTGGTATCGAGCGCGGTGATCCCGCTTGCGTCGAGGATCACCGGCCTCGGCGCCAGCGCCAGGAAGCTTGTTTCCAAGAGCGCGAGATTGCGCATCGTCCAAGCACCAGTAAGCCGCAACTGCCCGGCTCGGAGGTCGATTTTCGCGTTCTCAGATTGCTCGGTCACGTCGTGCGCGGGCCGTTGCGATGAGGGTGTGACGAAGCATTCAGGGCGTTGGCGAGGACGGACTGTAAGCGGCGAAAATGCGAGCCCGACCCAGTATACTCGATCAGATGTCCGGCACATCCAGAACTGGTTGTAGGGCCTTTATAGTAGCGGACCTCGGCAATGGCTATATCCACCTTACAGGGGCGTCATCTCCTTGTCCGACATTGTCTCAGGCGCCCGTCTCCTGGCAACAGGCGTCGGTCTGTGAATTAGAAACCCGCAAATCTTATTACGGCGAGTTGTCCGCGTCACGCACCGTCGGGGTCGATTTTCCATCCTCATTGATGTAGGATTTAGCCCCATCGGCGTCTCCATAAGGAACCAGAGTAATGGAACAAGCGTGTCAGGACGCAGGGACGTATATCGGCAAGCACATGGACGGCTATGCAGCCGCCCAACGGCGCGGCTCCGAGCGGCGGCGCCTGTCCTGGTGGACCTTGACATATGGGTCTTGTTGTGGGCGCCGGGCGCAAGAGCGGCGGTACAACGGTGCGGCGGGTTACATCGACCGCTATGAGTTGCCGCTGTTCGCCGTCTCGATCGGCGTCTTTGTCCTAGGGTGCGTGGATGCCTGCTTAACATTGCGGCTTCTAGCGGCAGGCGCGACCGAGGTCAATCCGCTGCTTGATGCCGTACTGCGCGCCGATACCACGCTGTTTTTAATCGTGAAATTCGTGCTGACAGCGATCGGTCTAGCCATTCTAGTACTGCACAAGAATTTCACTGTTTTCTACTGCCTCAAAGGGCAAACCATCCTCCAGATCACGTTCGCGATCTACGTTTGTCTTGTTGGGTACGAAGCGACATTGTTGTCGTTAAGCGGAGCTTGAATGCAAACGGGCCGTGGGTCCACGACCCGTCGGCCCAGTTTAATGTGATTTTCGCTAGCGCATCGCCTATGGGTTCATGAATTCGGTTGGCACTTTGGGCAAGCGTAAATTGTGGCCGGCTCAACACGACCATGCTTCCGCTGGCCGCTATCACAAGGGGATGGTGAGCCATGGGTTTAAGAAGCTCCTCTTCAGATTTTAGGTAAGCCGATATCGTCAGGAGGAGAATATTCTTCAGTTTGGTTGTTGTTTGCGAAGGGAGACGGCGGCGTCAAAGCATAGTTCCAGCGATGAAACCCCCGGCTGTAAACTAATTTATAAAACCCTGCCGGGGTTACTCTCAGATTGCTGTTCCACCCCCCGTACTTATTCGTCAGGCGCCCTTTAACATCGCGTCGGACGGGCTTCAACAATGTCGCCGAGCCGTTTTTATTTGCGGTGCAACATCATATGCAACATTAACGTTAACCAACGCAGTTTACTAAGCACTGATAAAGGATTTTTCTATGACGATCGAGACTGGGGTCAAACCGGGGGGAAGCTCAAAGCGACGCTCAATCAGGTTGTTGACCTCCTTAAATAAACAAGATCTCGTCAGTGAGCTCGCCTCCCGCCAGGGTAACCTCGGGTACTTGGTGTACAAGGAGCTCGGGAAAAGCATTATGAATGGCATTGTCTGGGGCGCGGTCGTGGGAGCATTCGCCTTGGTTTTCTATTCCAAGATTTCGCTAGCGGTACTCATGGCGGTGGCGGCGCTGCAGCAGCATTTCTGATTTAATTCATGCGCGCTCCCCCGCGTAATTCAGCCAGGGGTTGCGCTAAAGCGGCTGATCGCAAGATTCTTCGTGCGCAAAATTGTGTAAATCTCATCGAATAAAAGGGTATCTGGCATGCGTTATCGACCTCCCTCAATAGCCGCGATCGCGTTCGGAAAACTGGTCGCCGCGTTGTTATCTGGAATGCTGGGAGTTCAGGTTTCGCACGCGGCGCTGCCTTGGTTTGGGAGTGACCATCCAACCCTGGCGCCGATGCTGGAGCGGGTTACGCCCGCGGTCGTGAATATCGCCACCGAGGGTCGCGTTAGAATTCAGCAGAACCCGCTGTTCGAGGACCCGTTCTTTCGCCACTTTTTCGGCGTTCCGAATCAACCTCTGGAACGCAAAACCCAAAGCCTCGGGTCCGGAGTCATCGTCGACGCGGGGCGCGGTTTAGTCATTACCAATGCCCACGTAATCGCCAATGCCCAGCAAATCACGGTCACGCTGCGCGATGGACGTAGGATCGAGGCCAAGCGCATCGGCAGCGATACGGAGACGGATGTGGCCGTGATCCAGATCCCGTCCGAGCGGTTGACGGCGCTGCCCATGGCGGATTCTGATCAGTTAAGAGTCGGTGACTTCGTGGTTGCAATCGGTAACCCCTTTGGCCTCGGGCAGACCGTAACCTCCGGGATCGTAAGCGCCCTGGGGCGCAGCGGGCTCGGTATCGAAGGATACGAAGATTTTATCCAGACGGATGCCTCGATCAATCCGGGTAACTCCGGTGGCGCGTTGGTCGACCTCGATGGCCGTTTAACGGGGATCAATACGGCGATTTTCTCCGGTACCGGCGGAAGTATCGGCATCGGGTTCGCGATCCCAACCAACATGGCGCGGCAAGTGATGGAGCAACTGGTAGATCACGGCCAGGTCCGTCGCGGGCAATTGGGTGTCCAGCTCCAAGATCTGGATATTTCACTGGCCGAGGCGTTCGGTCTGAAAGATCAGCAAGGCGCAGTGATCGTGAGCGTACTGGAAGATTCTCCCGCAGCGAAGGCCAGTTTGAAAGCAGGGGATATCGTGGTGGCCGTGAACGATAGGAATGTCATTAATGCGAGTAGCGTACGCAATATCGTCGGGCTGCTCCGCGTGGGTGAAAGGGTGCAGCTCGATGTGCTACGCAAGGGTCTGTTCGGACGCAACGAGCGGGTTGAAATTACTGCGACGGTCACAAGCCAAAGCAAGACCCTCACGAGTAGCGCCGCGCTTGAGAACCCGCGTTTAGACGGCGCTAAGTTCGGCGAGATCCCAAATGACGCGTCCGCCTACGGTGAGGTAGAGGGCGTCATGGTGTACGAGGTAAAACGGGGGAGCCGGGCGTGGCTCAGCGGCATTCGCAGAGAGGATATCATCTTATCCGTTAACCGCATTGCGGTATCGAATGTCAACGAGTTCTACCAACTTGCGAATAAGCATAGAGGCGCGTTGCTGCTACACATCCTGCGCGGGGACAATGCGGCGTTTGTCGTCGTCCGTTAGCGTGTCTTCTGCTTAGTTCACCGTGGTCCATTGGCCGTCCGGTTCGCGGCAGGCTGTCCCTTTTAATCGTCTCCGGACGACCGATTTACTTTAGCCGGGCTCGCCTAGCCCGCCGGTGCTGCCGCCTCGGTCATCCCTTGCTATGGGAGCTTGAAACGCCAAGAGCCGGCAGCACCTCCGTAGGGTTCAATTGATTACATTATGTCCCCGGCCACGCATGCAGTTCGAGTAGGTGCGCTTGTAGTCTCCCTCGGTGTCATAAGCGTTGTACGCGCCACTGCCGATGCCGCCGGTCGCCGCGCCAATCGCCGCCCCTGTGCCCGGGCTTCCAACCGCGGCGCCGATCGCGGCTCCCGCGGCCGCGCCGATCGCACCTCCCAGCAAGCCGCCTTTTACGGTCTCGCCACCTGTACTACCCGCGGCCTGCTGCGCGATCTGCTTGCATTCAACAGTATCCGCCGTGATGCGTTCCGGATGGGGATCCCCGTAGGGGTCAACAGTTGGCGCCCAGCCGGTTTGTGTTGCGCAGCCGGCTAGCCCAAGTGTTGCAACGAGCGCGTATTTCTTGAAATTTCGCATGATTAAAAACCCTCCGTTTCAGACAATCGTGAATAGAGTAATAGGTACCGTTCGGAAAAAAAAGTAGCGGCAACTTCCGGCTCCGCTTGATCGGACGCCATTCGGGTAGTACCACCATCGCGCGTGTGACCCTAATCGCAGACGTTTGGACCAGGCCGCGCGCGAAAGATTCTACGGCACTGCAAAGTGCTGGGGGCCGTCTTGTAAGCCGGAGGGTCCAACTCGGCAGAGAAAGACCAAGATTCGCGAGGATGACGCCTAGGCCGATGCCTGGCCACGAGCCGTAGCCATGGACCAGTAGCGCCGCCAAGGCGATTCCGGCCGATGGCCAGACGAGCGAGATGCTGCTGCCGGTGAGCGTAAACGCTTGGCCCAGTTTCGCTCCTGCGAAGTACAAGCCGGCCAGTGCAAAAACGCGGGCACGATACGGAATTCGATCGCCTATCGTCCATTAATCCACTTCCCGTTATGGATAAAACCGGCGCGGTTAGCCGTGTGTTGTAAGTTTGGTTGCTCGTGCCATCATTTTGCACTGTCTGAGGATGAGTGTTAAATTCCTGGAGTGTTCCTTAGCCTCGGCGAGGAAAAGCATTCCACGGACATAAAATCGATGAGCATTTCCCGAGATCTGAACCGGTAGCGAGCGATGGTGGCGAGTGTCAAAGAGGGCATCCTTTCGGCGCGGGCTCAGCACCTGTTTAGGCTGCTGGTGGAACGCTATATCAGCGACGGTCAGCCGATCGGATCGCGTACGCTCGCGCGCGACGCCGGTATGGATCTGAGTCCAGCCACGATAAGAAACGTGATGGCCGATCTCGAGGATCTCGGCCTCATCCGCTCGCCCCACACCTCGGCGGGGCGGGTGCCTACAACCCGCGGCTACCGGTTTTTCGTCGATTCGCTGTTGACTGTGAAAGCGGTATCCCAACAGGAAGTAATGCGCTTGCACGCGGATTTGGGTAACGAGGACGATATCAATCGCCTGCTCGCCAAGACCTCCAACCTATTGTCGGAAGTCACCCGGCTTGCGGGCGTGGTCATGGTCCCGCGGGCCGAGCACCGCGCGTTGCGGCACGTCGAGTTCGTAAGGATGTCCGATACGCGCGTCTTGGTGATCCTCGTGATTAACAATAACGAGGTGCATAACCGCGTGATCTGCACCACGCGGACCTATTCGGAATCGGAGTTACAGCAAGCCTCGAACTACCTCAATCACGTCTTCGCCGGAAGAGAGTTGTTCGAGGTCCGCGATCAGCTCGTCGCCGAGATGAGCAGCGCGCAACAAGAAATGAACCGGATGATGCAAGCCGCGGTGGAAATGGCGCAAAAGGCCTTCGAGACGCCGCATGACGACTACGTGTGGGCTGGGCAAACCAATCTAATGGGCATCGAGGCCTGGGCGGATATAGCGAAGCTGCGGCAACTTTTTGAAGCCTTCGGTCAAAAGCGTGACGTACTGCATCTGCTAGACCAGGCGTTAAACGCTCAAGGCGTGCAGATATTTATCGGCGACGAATCCGGATATGAGTTTCTGGATGATTGCAGTCTGGTTACTTCGACCTATTCCGCGGATGGAAAGGTGCTGGGCGTCCTCGGCATCATCGGCCCCACGCGCATGGCTTACGAGCGCGTAATACCCATCGTCGATGTCACCGCCAAGGTTCTCGGCTTGGCCTTGAAATCCCTGAATTGAACCCCATTTTGAGAATCGGTTTTATCGGGGCGGGACGCTTTCATAAGAAAACATAAAAAAAGCGCGCCGGAACTCGGCCACGTGTTTGTCCAATGAACTAAGCGAGGATCTTGCCGTGAGTGACCAAGAGGCGAATAAGAACGCCGCGCTTCGATCCGAGACACTTGCACAGCCGGCCTCGGATCCGGCTGCGCCGGACGAGGCGTTGTCCGTAGACGCCGTACCAAGCGTCGATGCATTGCAGAGTGCGCTCGACGCAGCGGCGCGTAAGGCGGATGAGTATCGGGACGAGCTGTTGCGAGCGAGAGCGGAGCTGGAAAACGTCATCAAACGGTCGAGCAAGGAGGTCGCCAATGCCCACAAGTATGCGCTGGAGCGGTTTGTCGCGGACCTGCTGCCGGTCAAGGATAGCCTAGACTTGGGTCGAGCCGCCTCCAATCAATCCGCGGATGTCGCGGCGATCCGCGAAGGTTTGGATCTCATCGTCAAAATGTTAGACGCGACGCTGAGCAAGCATGGCATCAGGGCAATCGAGCCCCAGGGCGAACGCTTTAATCCGGAGTTACATCAAGCCATGACCATGCAAGAATCAAAAAATTTGGCGCCTGGGACCGTCCTCAGCGTGGTGCAAAAGGGCTATTCGCTCAACGATCGGCTGCTGCGGCCGGCGATGGTAATCGTCGCCAAAGCGCCCGAAGACCGTCCGCCGCCCGCGGCAAACTAGCCGGTGGCGCCAGGCCTTGAAAATGCTATCTTAGTCCCCATGTTGCCAACCAGCGAGCGGGCTCTATTCGCATTCTAAATTCGTAACTTCTGGAGATTCGGGCAATGGGAACAATCATCGGTATCGACCTCGGTACGACTAACTCCTGCGTGGCCATCCTGGAGGGCGGAAAGCCGAAGGTTGTGGAGAATAGCGAGGGTGGCCGCACGACGCCGTCCATCGTCGCGTTTACGACGGACAACGAAGTATTGGTCGGTCAAGCGGCTAAGCGACAAGCGGTGACCAATCCCCACAACACGCTCTTCGCGGTGAAGCGTCTGATTGGACGGCGCTTCGATGACGATGTCGTTAAACGCGATATGAGCCTGGTGCCGTATAAGATTGTGCGCGCCGACAATGGCGATGCATGGGTCGAGGCGGGCGGGAAGAAAATGGCCCCGCCCGAGATCTCGGCGCGGGTCCTGATCAAAATGAAGAAAACCGCGGAGGATTACCTCGGCGAGGAGGTCAAGGAAGCCGTGATCACGGTCCCGGCGTATTTCAATGATTCACAGCGGCAAGCCACCAAAGACGCGGGCCGGATCGCCGGGCTTGAGGTCAAGCGCATTATCAACGAGCCGACCGCCGCCGCCTTGGCTTATGGCATGGACAAGAAGCGCGGGGATGCCAAGATCGCGGTCTACGATCTCGGGGGTGGAACCTTCGACATATCGATCATCGAGATCTCCGAGGTCGATGGCGAGCATCAGTTCGAGGTCCTCTCGACCAACGGCGATACCTTCCTCGGCGGCGAGGATTTCGACCGGCGCATCATCGATTATGTCGCCGACGAGTTCAAGAAAGAACAAGGGGTGGATCTTCGTAACGACCCCTTGGCGCTGCAACGGCTGAAAGAAGCGGCGGAGAAAGCCAAGATCGAGTTGTCGTCAAGCCAGCAGACCGACATCAACCTTCCTTATATCACGGCCGACGCCAGTGGCCCCAAGCATCTCAATATAAGGCTGACGCGCGCCAAGCTCGAATCCTTGGTCGAGGACATCATCATGAGCACCCTCGATCCCTGCAAGACAGCGCTGAAAGATGCCGACCTCGGTGCGGGGGACATCAACGAGGTGATCCTGGTCGGAGGTCAGACCCGCATGCCCAAGGTCCAGGAGGTGGTCAAGGCCTTGTTTGGCCGCGAGCCGCGTAAAGACGTCAATCCCGATGAAGCCGTGGCGGTGGGCGCCGCGATCCAAGCGGGCGTGTTGGGCGGACAGGTCAAGGATGTGCTGTTGCTCGATGTCACGCCGCTGTCGCTCGGGATCGAGACCCTGGGCGGCGTCAGGACGAAATTGATCGAGAAAAATACCACGATACCGACGAAGGCGGCGCAAGTGTTTTCGACTGCCGAAGACCATCAGACGGCGGTGACGGTCCATGTATTGCAAGGCGAGCGGGACATGGCGTCCGCCAACAAATCCCTGGGCCGCTTTGATCTGACCGATATCCCGCCGGCGCCGCGCGGGGTCCCGCAGATCGAAGTGACGTTCGATATCGACGCCAACGGCATTTTGAACGTGTCGGCCAAGGACAAGGCTACCGGGAAAAAGCAGTCGATCGTCATCAAGGCTTCGAGCGGTCTAGCCGAAGGGGAGATCCAAAAAATGGTGAAGGATGCCGAGGCCCATCGTGAAGAGGATCGCCGTTTCCACGAGCTGGTCAACGCTCGGAACCATGCCGATACGCTTGTGCATGCGACCACCAAGTCGTTGCACGATCTCGGAGACAAGGTATCAGCGGAGGAGAAACAAGAGATCGAAGCGGCGCTCGACGAGGTGAAACAGGCATTGAAAGGCGATGACAAAGACACCATCGAGGCCAAGGTAGAGCGACTCTCCGGTCTGGCTGGAAAGATCGCCGAGCGGGCGTACAAGGAGGCCGGCGGCGAGCCGCAGCAGCCCCCGGCATCGGAAACTCCGGGCGGTAACGGCGCGGCCCGCGCCGACAACGTGGTGGATGCGGATTTTGAAGAGGTCAAGGAGGACCGCAAGTAACGGCCGGAGTGGGGGTAGTTTAGGAGATTCCGCAAGCCGCGGCATCCACGCAGTTCCCGAGCCCTTTCTGCGTCAGCGCGAGGCAGGGCTTACCTTATTTTAGGGAAACTCTGAATAAGTGTTATGAGCACGCCCAGCTGCGCGAAGCCGCGCAGCGAGACGCGAGACATATCATGTAGATAGGCGAGGGGCGAGCGAGCACGCGACAAAGCAGATGGGCGGCGCAGTAACTTATTCAGAGTTTCCTTAGTTAATAAGCATGGCAAAACGCGACTACTACGAGATCCTGTCCGTCCCGCGCAACGCGACGGAGTCGGATTTGAAAAGGGCATATCGCCGCCTGGCGATGAAACACCACCCTGATCGTAATCCTGGTGATCGAGCGGCGGAGGAGCAGTTCAAAGAGGCGAAGGAAGCCTACGAAATACTAACCGACGCGAGAAAGCGTGCGGCTTACAACCAGTTCGGGCATGCCGGAGTCGATCCTGCCGCGGGTGCACCGAGTGGATTCGGGGGCGCGGGTAGCTTCAGCGATATCTTCGACACCGTTTTCGGAGATATTTTCGGCGGGGGAGGCCGGGGCGGGGCGCGTGTCAACCGCGGCGCGGATCTCGTTTATGACCTGGAGATGAGTTTGGAGGATGCCGTAGCCGGCGCCACGACCGAGATCGAGGTCCCGACACTCACCCTATGCCGCACGTGTAATGGATCCGGTGCGCGTTCCGGCAGCGGAATGGTCAACTGCTCAACCTGCGGAGGCCACGGCGCGGTGCGAATGCAACAAGGATTCTTCTCCGTTCAGCAGACCTGTCCGCGTTGCCGGGGCACCGGGAAAGTGATTCGAGACCCGTGCGGCTCTTGTCACGGACACGGGCGTATTAAGCAGCATAAGACATTGGCGGTCAAAGTGCCCGGAGGCGTCGACACTGGGGATCGGATCCGTTTGTCGGGCGAAGGTGAAGCCGGGGAACACGGCGGTCCGGGGGGTGATCTCTATGTCAACATCCACGTCAAGAAGCATCCTATCTTTACGCGCGAAGGATCGGATCTTTATTGCGAAGTTCCGATCGGTTTTGTTACCGCGGCCTTAGGCGGGGATCTCGACGTACCTACGCTCAACGGCCGCGTGACGCTGAAGATCCCGGCGGAAACACAAACCGGTAAAGTATTTCGCCTCAAAGGGAAAGGGGTCAAAGCCGTGCGTGAGCGCGAGGTGGGCGATCTTCTCTGCCGGGTCGCGATTGAAACGCCGGTGCATCTCAATTCGGAGCAAAAAGATCTGTTGCGCGCCTTTGCGGGCACGATGAAAACCGGGCGCCATAGCCCGCAGGAAAGCTCGTGGCTCGACGGGGTGAAGCGGTTCTTTGACGAGATGAAATTTTGATCGCGGTTGCTCCGATCCGGGTGGCAGTGGCGGGTGCCGCGGGGCGCATGGGCCGGACCCTGATCGAGGCCTGCCGCGACGCGCCGGATATCGAGCTTTGCGCCGCGCTCGAATGCGCGGGATCGCCCTATCTAGGACAGGATGCGGGGATTGTAGCGCGGGGCCCGGGGCTCGAGATCCCGATCACCTCCCGATTGGAGGATGTCTTGAACGTATTCGATGTGCTTGTCGAATTCACCGCGCCGGGTGCGACCCTCCATCATCTCTCGCTCTGCCGCGCCGCCCGGCGGCGGATGGTGATCGGGACCACGGGCATTCCCGATGCCGGCTTGGCGGCGATTCAAGAGGCCGCTCACGACTGCGCCATCGTGTTTGCCTCCAACATGAGCGTGGGGGTGAACCTCTGTTTTAAGCTTTTAGAGACCGCGGCGCGCGCGCTGGGACCGGCTTACGATGTCGAGATCATTGAGGCGCACCACTGGCAAAAAGCCGATGCTCCCTCGGGCACCGCGCTCAAGATGGGCCAGATCGTGGCGCGAAGCTTGAATCGCGATCTTGCCCGATGTGCAGTCTATGACCGCCGTAGCACGGCCGGGCCGCGTCCCGCAGAGGCCATCGGATTCGCGAGCATTCGCGCGAGCGATATCGTCGGTGAGCACACGGTGCTGTTCGCCGGCGCCGGGGAGCGCGTCGAGATCGTGCACAAGGCCACCGACCGCGGCGTCTTCGCGCACGGCGCCTTGCGGGCGGCACGGTGGATCTCGCGCCGTGAGCCTGGCCTATTCGACATGCAAGATGTGCTAGGTTTGCGGGATGTCAATCCGCCCTAAACATTCATCTCCCCGCCCGCGTCCGAACACGCGTTGAGATCGGGGGCTATAGAGGCATCACGCGTTGGAATCACTAGGCTAATTCAATACAATAGAAATCTCATTAGCGGGGGTTGCCGGCCGGTGACACCCGTTTTTCACATGCGCTGTTATAAACGATGGAAAACGAACCTGCCCTGCTAGCCCTCGAGGACGGATCACTGTTTCATGGTGAGTCCATCGGCCTGAGCGGCCGCGCGGTGGGCGAGGTCGTGTTCAACACTGCCATTACCGGCTACCAAGAAATCCTCACGGACCCGTCGTATTATCAACAGATCGTGACCCTGACCTATCCCCACATCGGCAATGTGGGGGCAAATGAGCACGATGCCGAGTCGGCTCGGGTTTATGCCGCCGGGCTGGTGATCCGCGACTTGCCGCAAACGCGCAGCAACTGGCGCGCGCAGGTGTCGCTTCCGGATTATCTTGGACAGCACCGCGTGGTAGCTATTGGCGCTATCGACACCCGCAGGCTCGTGCGCATCTTGCGTGACAAAGGCGCGCAGAATGGATGTATCGCGGCGGGCTACGGCATCGACGTGCAAGCCGCGATAGCGGCCGCCAGATCGTTTCCGGGACTTCAGGGCGCTGATCTTGCCAAGGACGTGACGACCGCGAACCCGTACCATTGGCAAGCCCCGAGTTACCGCTTCCACGACGATGAGGAACCGCGGGATGCGCCGGCGGCGGACCGGGCGCGGTATCAGATCGTCGCCTACGATTACGGCGTCAAGCAAAACATCCTGCGGCTGCTTACCGATCGCGGATGTCGAATAACGGTGGTGCCGGCTCGGACCCCCGCCAGCCGGGTATTTAGCACGAAGCCCGACGGCGTTTTTCTTTCCAACGGCCCGGGCGATCCCTCGGCGTGTGATTACGCCATTCGCGCGATTCGCGAGATCGTGGATGCGGGCGTTCCGGTATTCGGGATCTGTCTCGGCCATCAATTGCTGGCATTAGCTTGTGGAGGCCGAACCGTGAAAACGAAATTCGGGCATCACGGCGCCAATCATCCAGTGCAAGATCTGACGACCGGCAAGGTCATGATCACCAGCCAAAACCACGGGTTTACCGTGGATCCGGAGCGCTTACCGCCGGCGTTGCGGATCACCCACCGATCCTTGTTCGACGGAACGATTCAAGGGATCCGGCATGCCTCTCAACCTGCCTTTGGCTTTCAGGGCCATCCGGAGGCCAGCCCCGGTCCCCACGACGTGCGGACGCTCTTTGATCATTTTATTGATCTCATGGCTCAGCGGTAGCTTAAAGCACGTCGGAGATGAGCTTGAGACCATCGCTAAACCTGCCTACTGCATGCAGGCGCAACCTAAGCCTTGATGCCGAAACGCACCGATCTTGAAAGCATTTTGATCATCGGCGCCGGCCCCATTGTGATCGGCCAGGCGTGTGAATTTGATTACTCGGGGACCCAGGCGTGCAAGGCGCTCCGGGCCGACGGCTATCGCGTCCTGCTGGTCAATTCCAACCCCGCCACCATCATGACCGATCCGGAGACGGCGGACGCAACCTATATTGAACCCGTACGCTGGCAGACGGTGGCGCGCATCATCGAACGCGAGCGGCCGGACGCCTTGTTGCCGACCATGGGCGGTCAAACCGCCCTCAACTGCGCGCTCGATCTCGCGCGCGAAGGGGTGCTCAAAGCATTTAGCGTGGAGCTGATTGGAGCGTCCCGCGATGCGATCGATAAGGCCGAGGATCGCGAGCGCTTCCGCCGGGCAATGCACCGCATAGGATTGAAAACACCCCGATCCGCGATCGCGCATAGTCTAGAAGAAGCCTTCCAGGTTCAAGCGAGCATTGGCTTTCCCGCCGTCATCCGGCCCTCGTTCACGCTCGGCGGCACCGGAGGTGGCATCGCGTTCAATCGCGAGGAATTCACCGAGATTTGCGAACGCGGCTTGGATTCCTCTCCGACCCACGAGATCCTACTCGAGGAGTCGGTGCTCGGATGGAAAGAGTTTGAAATGGAGGTGGTCCGGGACCGGAAGGATAACTGCATCATCGTCTGCTCCATCGAAAATCTCGACCCGATGGGAATTCATACCGGCGATTCCATCACCGTCGCACCCGCGCAGACTCTCACCGACAAGGAATACCAGCGGATGCGGAACGCCGCGATCGCGGTGTTGCGCGAGATCGGTGTCGATACCGGCGGCTCCAACGTGCAGTTTGCCGTGAACCCCAAGAACGGTGCGATGGTCGTGATCGAGATGAACCCGCGGGTGTCGCGGTCCTCGGCCTTGGCCTCGAAGGCCACGGGATTTCCCATAGCAAAGGTGGCGGCGAAGCTCGCCGTCGGGTATACGCTCGATGAGCTGGCCAATGACATTACCGGCGGGGCCATACCCGCTTCGTTCGAGCCCGCCATCGATTATGTCGTGACCAAGATCCCGCGCTTTGCATTCGAGAAATTTCCTCAGGCCAATTGCCGCCTCACGACGCAGATGAAGTCGGTCGGGGAGGTGATGGCCATGGGACGAAACTTTCAGGAATCATTGCAAAAGGCCATCCGCGGGTTGGAAACCGGCCGCACCGGCTTCAACGAGTGCCTCGACCCAACTCGACCGGACGCGGAGGAGATGCTGCGCTACGAGCTCTCGGTGGCGGGTTCCGAGCGGCTCTGGTATGTCGGGGATGCCTTCCGCGTCGGGCTAGGGATCGCCGATGTTCATGATCTCACGCGCATCGATCCGTGGTTTCTGGCAGAGATCGAGGATATCGTGCGGGAAGAGGGTATCGTACGTGCGCAAGGCCTCGTCGCGCTCGATGCGGCGCGGTTGCGAATTCTCAAGCGAAAGGGGTTCTCGGATGCCCGCCTGGCCGAGCTCCTTGGCGCTCGCGAGGAGCAGATCCGTGCGCTGCGCGACCGGCACGGAATCCGCCCCGTGTACAAGCGGGTCGATTCTTGTGCGGGCGAGTTTCGCGCCACCACGGCGTACATGTATTCGACCTATGACGAGGAGTGCGAGGCGCGACCCAGCGATCGCGACAAGATCGTCATTTTGGGCGGCGGTCCCAATCGCATCGGGCAGGGGATTGAATTCGACTATTGCTGCGTGCAAGCGGCCTTAGCCTTGCGCGAGGTCGGATGCGAGACGATCATGGTGAACTGTAACCCCGAGACGGTATCGACCGATTACGATACCTCCGATCGCCTATATTTCGAGCCGGTCACGTTGGAAGACGTGTTGGAGATCCTAGCGATCGAGAAACCCAAGGGAGTGATCGTGCAGTACGGCGGGCAAACGCCGTTGCGGCTTGCCAAAGCGCTGACCCAGGCGGGGGCGCCGATCATCGGCACCTCACCGGACTCGATCGATGTGGCGGAGGATCGCGAGCGCTTCCGGCAACTGTTGCTGCGCCTCGATTTGCGGCAACCGCCGAACCGGACGGTGATCCGGACCCAAGACGCCCGGGCAAGCGCGAAGGAGATAGGTTATCCGCTGGTGGTGCGTCCATCTTATGTACTCGGCGGCCGCGCCATGGAGATCGTGTTCAACGAGGGCGACCTCGAGGCCTACATGCAGCGTGCCGTGGAAGTCTCCAATGAATCTCCGGTGCTGCTCGATCGCTTCCTCGAACGCGCCATCGAGGTGGATGTGGACGCGGTCTGCGACGGCGCCGCGGTTTTCATCGGCGGGATTATGGAACACATCGAGCAAGCAGGCGTGCATTCCGGGGATTCCGCTTGTTCGCTTCCGCCGCACAGTCTCTCAGCGCATTTAAAAACACGGTTGCAGGAGCAAACCCGGCGCCTCGCGCGCGCGCTCGGGGTCATTGGGCTCATCAACGTTCAATTTGCCATCCAAGGCAACGAGATCTACATTCTCGAAGTCAATCCCCGGGCCTCCCGCACGGTGCCGTTCGTCTCCAAAGCCACCGGCTTACCGCTCGCACGCATGGCGGCGCAATGCATGGCGGGCCGCAGTCTTGCCGCGCAAGGGATGAGCCGCGAGCGGGTGCCGAGTTACTATTCGGTTAAGGAGGCGGTATTTCCCTTTGTCAAGCTTCCGGGCGTCGATACCGTGCTCGGGCCGGAGATGAAATCAACGGGCGAGGTGATGGGGATCGGGCGGGATTTCGGCGAGGCGTTCGCGAAAGCGCAGCAAGCGGCCGGCATGGATTTACCGAGGCGCGGCCGGGTATTTATCAGCGTGCGCGATAGCGATAAACCACAGGCGGTGGAGCTGGCGCGATATCTACGGCAGTTGGGCTTCGAAGTCGTCGCCACCCGCGGAACGGCGAAGGCGATTAACGCCGCAGGAGTGGCCTGCATAATAGTCAATAAGGTGCTGGAAGGACAGCCGCATATCGTGGATATGATCAAGAACGATGCGATTGATCTGGTGGTGAATACCACCGAGGGGAAGCGAGCGATTGCCGATTCAGCGACCATCCGCACCTCGGCCTTGCAGCGCAAGGTCGCATACACGACGACGATGGCGGGCGCCCTGGCGATCCTGGAGGCGATCCGGCATGGGAACGTGGATGGCGTAAACAAGCTACAAGAACTACACCAGGAGTTTCATGCGTGAGCAGAATACCGATCACCCGTTCCGGGGAGCGTAAACTTAGGGAAGAATTGCAAAAGCTTAAGAATGACGCGCGCCCGCGTATTACCCTGGCGATCGCGGAAGCGCGCGCCCACGGCGATCTCAGTGAAAACGCCGAATACCACGCCGCGCGGGAGCAGCAAGGTTTTATCGAGCGCCGGATCGCGGAGATCGAAACCAAGCTCGCACAGGCGCTGATCATCGATGTTGCGACGCTCAACGCGCTTGGTAAGGTCGTCTTCGGGGCCACCGTCGAGATCGTAAACGTGGTCACCGAGGAGGTCGTCACTTATCAGATCGTGGGCGAAGATGAAGCCGACATCAAGACCGGTTTGATCTCGGTGGGATCGCCGATTGCGCGCGCCTTAATAGGTCGGGAAACCGGTGATACCGCGTTGGTGCAAGCCCCTTCGGGCCCTGTGGAGTACGAAATTCTGGATGTACGCTATGAAGCGTCTGCCTGCGAGTAGGTATTTCCCGAACGTGGCATGCCGCATCCGCCATGGCGAAAAGCAGTAGCAGCCACCGCTGGCTCAGGGAACACGAGACCGATCCCTACGTCAAACTCGCTAAAAGGAGCGGATTTCGGTCGCGATCAGCGTTCAAGCTCCTAGAAATCAACACGCGGGATCGGTTATTACGCACAGGCATGAAGGTGATTGATCTCGGCGCCGCGCCCGGGGGATGGAGCCAAGTCGCTGCGGAAGCGGTCACCCCGAGGGGGCAGGTTATCGCGGTCGACCTGTTACCCATGGGTCCTATTCCGGGCGTGACCGTGGTCGAGGGTGATTTTTCCGCGGCGCATACCGTACAGCGCGTGATGGAGATCATTGGGTGTTCCAAGGTTGACTTGATTTTGTCGGATCTCGCCCCCAACTTAAGCGGAATAAGGTCGATCGATCAGCCGCGGATCATGGCGCTTGGGGACGGGGTTTACCGCTTCGCGGAACAGGCGCTGAAACACGGAGGCGATCTCTTGATTAAGTTGTTTCACGGGGACGGTTTTGAGGCGTTCGTTCAGTGCATGGGCAAGTCGTTCAAGAACTTGTATGTCCGAAAACCCGGGGCTTCCCGCGACCGATCGAATGAGGTGTACGTCGTGGGCCGCTCGTTTCGTCACTAGAGACTGCGTTTTCGCGCAAGCGAACACGGCCACCGATGAAATTCGGTGTCGCTCGCCGCGCCGCGGTACCTTGATTTTTAACTACCGACTTCTTACGCTCTCTATATTGTAATGGACAGTTTTGGCTCGACGGAGCACCGAAGTGAATGATATGGCAAAGAACTTAGCGTTGTGGATCGTCATAGCCTTGGTCTTGATGGTCGTGTTCAATAATTTCGGGCCCCGGCAGAGCGCGGGCAATCATTTGGACTACTCGCAGTTTATCGCCGACGTGAAAAGCGGAAGTGTGGATAAGGTGCTCATCGAAGAGAGTACGATCCACGGGAAGATGTCGGACGGGAACAATTTCGTTACCTACAGTCCGGAGACGGACAATGCGCCGTTGATAGGGTTGTTATTGGATCATGGGGTGGAGATCGAGGCGCGGGCGCCGGAGAATCAGGGAGTTTTGATGCAGATTTTTATTTCCTGGTTCCCGATGTTGTTATTGATTGCGGTCTGGATCTTCTTCATGCGGCAGATGCAAGGGGGGGGTGCGGGCCGAGGGGCGATGTCGTTTGGGAAGAGCCGGGCGCGGTTATTGGGTGAGGAT
>Ga0187892_10002667_pt1 | contig 34739 bp, 36 predicted proteins | sample MA1701073metaG_FD_139345 | JGI IMG/M metagenome (GOLD analysis project Ga0187892, IMG submission 139345) | Bio-ooze microbial communities from a basaltic lava cave in the Kipuka Kanohina Cave System on the Island of Hawaii, USA - MA170107-3 metaG ... | reverse complement strand
ATCGCGACGATCGTCATCGCTCCGCGCAGCTGCATCAGCGTATCGCAAATCGCCCGTTCGGTCGCCGGATCGAGAGCGGTCGTCGCCTCATCGAGCAACAGCAACTGCGGCTTGTGCACCAGCGCTCTCGCCAGCGCGATGCGCTGGCGCTGGCCGCCGGAAATTCGCAAACCGCGCTCGCCGACGACACGATCGCGCCCTTCGGGCAGAGACTGCACGAAATCCCATGCGCCCGCCGCTCGCAGAGCTTCATCGGCATCGGCACCGGTCAGCTTCGGATCGCCGAGTGTGATGTTCAGAAAGATGCTCTCGTGCAGCAAGATGGTGTCCTGTGGCACATAACCGATGCTGGCGCGCCAGTCTCGCAGGTCGACCTCGCGGAGTGGGATTTCGTCGACGAAGACCTCGCCGTGTTGCGGCGACAACAGCCCACTGATCAAGTCGGCAATCGTTGTCTTGCCCGCACCTGAAGGGCCGGTGATCACAGTGAGTTGGCCGGCCGGAATCGTTACGCACGCGTCCTCGAGAATCACGCGGTCGTCATAGCCAAATCGCACGTGATCGAGTCTGATACCGTGGCGTAGCTGCGCGACGGCGGTACCGATCCAATCTTCCCGCTGCCCTTCGGCGGCATCGATCATCGCTCGAATCGACCAGAAGGCACTTTCGGAAACGACCAGGCGCTGCAGCTCCTTCTGCAGAGCACCGAGCTTGCCGAGCATTCGAGCACACAGCAGGGTGAGCATGATGACGGTCGCCAACGGCTCATGAAAGCGTGCAAGGGCGACGTACGCACCGACCGCGAGAAAGACGACGATCAGAAGCTCTTGAAGAACACCGAGGGATTCTTTGCTCAGCACCTCTTTCTGAAGAGCGCGGTTCAGCCGCTGGGTCTGGTGTTCGAGCAACGGCCCGACGAGCGCCTCTCTCGCCATGGCTTTCAGCGGCTTGATCGATTGCATCGTATCGGTCAACGAGCTGAGCAATCCCTTGTTGAGCTTGGTCTGTTTGATTCCCGCCTTGCGCGTGATCCGAACCAGAAACCGCAAGGCGTACACGATGATCGCCCCGCCGGCGGCGGCAACCAGCGTCACCTGCCACGAAACAGCCAAGGCGACGACAACGTACACCGCAGTCAGGATGGCGCAGGTGATCACGCGCGTGCCTTGCAGGTAGGCGTCGGAGGCGCGGTGCGCTTCCGACGCGATCGCGTTGGCGAAACTGCCCACCGGTTGCGAGACGTAGTAGCTCCAGCGGGTGCGTAAAAGAGCGCGGATCAACGTCAGGCGAAGATCGGTGGCGACATGGGCGACCGTGTATCCAACCTGAGTTTGCGCCAGAAGCACCAGCAAGGCCTTGAGCGACATGCCCACAACGATCACGCCGACGAGGGCACCGATCGTCGGCTCGAAACCAAAGTACCCGACGATCGACGTGACCATCTGCTCGATCCGCGATGGCGCTTGTGAACCCGACGGCCCAGCCGGCGTCATGTTCATCAACGGCAAGAGGCCGGAGATTCCGAGTCCTTCGGCGAGGCTGGCGAGAATTAGAGCGCCCAGCATCAGCAGACTGCGAGCGGGGTACTGGCGCGCGAAGACGATGAGAACACGCATGGCGTATTGTGACTTTTATCAGGAGAACGAGGTCAGCGCGAAGGTCGGCGCTGTCGCTCGGCGCACGCTTGACTTCGCCGCCAGCCGCGGCCTAACTGCACGCAGGGAAGACTGTTTCCCTCTGCGGCTCGGGATGAGGCGAGAACCCGTTCGCGGCAAGTCGGGCAAGGGGTAGATTGACGGCATGGCTGTGGAGTCCGACGCATGCGTGCGCATTGATCAGGTCAGCAAGCGGCAGCAATTTACAGACTTCATCCGCGTCCCCTGGACTGTCTACCGCGGTGACAAGAACTGGATCGCGCCGTTGATCCTCGAGCGACGGATGCATCTTTCCAAGAGAAATCCCTACTTTGAGCACGCCGACGCCGCATTCTGGGTGGCCTATCAGGGAACCCGCCCGGTCGGCCGGATCAGCGCTCAGATCAACCGCCTGCACCTCGAGCAGCACCAGGACGCGACCGGACACTTTGGTTTCCTCGAAGTGGTCGACGATCCGGCTGTATTTCGAATGCTGTTCGATGTCGCCGAGGACTGGCTGCGAGCTCGCGGCATGAAACGTATCCTGGGGCCCTTTACGCTCTCGATCAATGACGAATGCGGCTTGCTGGTCGACGGTTTCGATACGCCGCCGATGTTTCTGATGGGGCACGGCCGGCCCTACTACGATACGCGCGTCAAGGAACTTGGGTACACGAAGGCAAAGGATACCGTAGCCTACCTGCTGGATGGGTTGGTGCCGCCGCCCGATGTCTTTGAGTCAGCGTTGAAGCGCACCTCGGCACGCATCTCGATCCGCCCGATTCGCTTGGCGAAGCTGAACGAAGACATCGAGATCTTGCGCAGTATCTTCAACGACGCGTGGAGCGAGAACTGGGGCTATGTCCCGTTCACTGCAGCGGAGCTCGATGACCTGGGGCGCTCAATGCAGTACTTCGTGCCACCCGAGTTCATCCAGATCGTCAATGTCGACGGTGAACCCGCGGCCATGATCGTGGCGATTCCCAACCTGAACGACATCATTGCCGAGCTCAACGGCCGCGTGTTACCCACCGGATGGCTCAAGCTGCTGTGGAGGTTGCGGGCGGACAAGCCGAAATCCGGACGCGTGCCACTGATGGGCATTCGCAAGAAATACCAGCGCAGCTCATTGGGACTTCTGCTGGCGTTCATGTTGATCGCCGCCGTCCGCCAACCGATGCTCGACTACGGTATCAGGCGTGTTGAGCTTTCGTGGGTGCTGGAAGACAATCGCCCGATGCGTCACATTCAAGATCGTTTCGGGGGACATCCCTACAAGGCGTATCGGTTTTACGAAAAGGAACTGAGCGCGTAGATGTCGTCGGGAACTCAAACCGAGCGCAAGTCGTTCACGGCGCTGATTCTCGCCGGCAGTCGCCCGACCGGAGATCCGCTGGCTCGCGCCACGGGAGTGTCGCACAAGGCGCTTGTGCCGCTGGTCGGCAAGGCGATGTTGTCACACGTGATCGACGCTCTGCGGCGTAGCAACTCAATTCGTCGCATCATCGTCTGCGGCATCAACCCGGCAAACCTGAACAACGGCGACCTCGGGCACGTGTTGGAAGCCGGCGACGTCACGGTTGTCGAGGGGTTGTCGACGCCGAGCGCCAGCGTCAATCACGTGTTGCACGGCATGAACGACATCCTACCGCTGCTGATCACGACTGCAGATCACCCCCTGTTGAGCCCCGAGGTGATAGACGAGTTTTGCGACCGTGCTACGCAAGAGAGCTATGACGCCGTGGCGGCCGTTGTGCCCGCGGATCTGGTGCGGCGAGCTTTCCCGGACAGCAACCGGACGTATCTGCGTTTTCGCGAGCGCGCCTACTCAGGCTGCAACCTGTTCGGTATCCTCACGCCCGCCGGGTTGGGCGCCCCCGCCTGGTTTTCCCGCATCGAAGCGCATCGCAAACGACCTTGGCGGATGATCAGCCTGCTTGGTCCAGGCGTGCTGGTGAAATTCGCCCTGGGACGTATGTCCCTGGCGTCGGTAGAAAAGTATGCTTCGCGCAAGATGGGCCTGCGCGTTACTGTCATCGTATTGTCGAGGCCCGAAGCCGGATATGATGTCGATACGGTCGATCATCTGAAGGTGGCCGACGCTGTGCTGCGCTCGCAGGGAGTTGACTGATGGCGTATCGCGTATCGCCTTCCCAGCTTCCGCCTCGCTTGCATAGGAATGCCGTCCTCCAACCATCTGCGATGAGCGATCCGCCATAAGCCATCGGCCCTGCGCCGATCTACCAGCTCGCAACAACCCTCGCCGCTTCCCGCAAGTCGGCCTCGTCGTCGATCTCGATCCACTCGAGTCCCTCGACCGAAGCCACCTCGACGATCCCACGCTCAGCCAGGCGATCGACGACCGAGAGGTACCAGCGCACGCTCGGGTCGGGCTTCGCCACCGCCTGTTGCAGTTGCTGGCGAAAAAGACGGTGACCCTCGCCGCGACAGTAGAGAATTCCGATCGCTTCGGCATCGGCGGCCGTCAACGGCAGCTCCTTGCCGATTCGCTGCAGGAGGGCGCCGTCGCATTGAACCTTCATGTCGTCGGCGTCGTAGGCTCGCTTGCGATCGATCGTCACCGTTACCGCGGCCGGTCTGCTCTCGAGCAATCGCTTCAGGACCTCAGGCCGAAAGAGCGTGTCGCCATTGAGCAGCAGGAAATCCTTGTCCATCTCGTCGCGCGCCGCCCAGCAGCTGACGAGGTTGTCGGCTTTGTCGAAGTCCGCATTGAAGACCGTGGTGACCTCGAGCGATGGCGGCCGAATCGAAGCAATGCAGCTGCGCACCTTCTCGGCGCCGAATCCGACGACGATCGTGACGCGGCCGACGTCGAAGCTCGACAGCGCCTGCAGTTGCCAGGCAATCATCGGCTTGCCGCCGACATCGAGCAGACACTTCGGCGTCTCCTCAGTCAGCGGCAGCAGCCGCTTCCCCTGCCCCGCATTCAGAATGATAACGTTCGGACCCACTGAATCCGCTTCGCCCTCTCGACCATTGATTCCTCAGTACCTTGCACCCGCTAATCGCTGCATGGTCCCGTCATTCCACAGTGCGCGACGGCACCCCCTAGCGAGCCAACACGTCCGCCGGAGGCCTCCGGAGTGCGGGCGGCGAGCTGCCGCGCGCAATACGCCGGCCGCAGGCCTCAGCCCAGCATGATCATCCCGCCGTCGACCACCAACACCTGGCCGGTCATCAAGTCGCTGTCGCTCGACGCCAGAAACACCGCCGTGCCGGTGAGATCTTCCGGTTGCAGTGCTTTCTTCAAGGCGGTGTACATGACGAGCATATCGATCATTCCTTCGGGTACGACCGTCTTGGTCGCTTCGGTCATCGTCACCCCCGGAGCGATGGCGTTGACGTTGATTCCCCACGGGCCGAGGGAGCCCGCGAAGTACTTGGTCAGGCCGTTGATACCCATCTTTGCGACGCTGTAGTGGAACGGCGGCGATGGCAGGTCGGGATCACTGGTGTCAACCATGCCGACATTGCCCATAAAGGCGGCGGTCGAGGACTGATTGATGATCTTCCCGCTACGCCGCCGTTTCATGTATGGCTCGCAGGCGCGAGTCGCCAGCCAGGCACCGGTGAGATTCACCGAGAGGATACGATTGAAGTATTCCAACGAGTGATCGGTCCGGTCGAGGCCGTAGAAAATCGCGGCGTTGTTCATCAAGATGTCGATCTGACCGAAGCGCTCGACCGCCTTCGCCGCCATTTGCTTGCAACTCTCTTCCTTGCCGACATCGGCCTTGACATAGATGGCGTCGCCACCGTTCTTGCGGATGTCTTCAGCCGTCGCCTCGCCGTTCTTCTCGTTGATCTCGGCGATGACGATCTTGGCGCCCTCCTTCGAAAAGCGCTGGGCATAGGCGCGTCCAATCCCTTGGCCGCCGCCGGTAATGATGGCCACCTTGTCCTTCAGACGCATCGTCGACCTCCTGATTCGTACGGCTTGCGTTGACACGCCGGAGCCCTCCCGTTAGAGCGCTCGAGTGCCACGAGGGCCGACCGCTACCACGGCAACACGGGTGAATCAACGCGATCAGGAGACATCGAATGGACATCGGACGAATCGGCATCTGGACGTTTTCTCTCGATCTGCAGCCGGCTGGCCGTTCACAGGAAGCGGCGGCGGAAATCGAGGCATTGGGCTACGGGGCCATCTGGATTCCGGAAGCTCTGGGACGCGAAGCGTTTGCAAACGCCGGATTGCTCCTCGCCGGCACACGCAAGATCGCCATCGCCACTGGGATTGCCAACATCTGGGTGCGCGATCCGATGGCGATGGCCGGAGCGCAGAAGACACTGACCGAAGCGTACCCGGATCGCTTCCTCCTCGGTATCGGTGTCAGTCATGCACCGCTCGTCGGGATGCGCGGCCACGACTACACCAAGCCATTGAGCGCCATGCGCCGTTACCTCGACGCAATGGCATCGGCACCGTTCATGGCCATGCCACCGTCGACCGAACCGGCGACAGTCATCGGCGCACTCGCCCCGAAGATGCTCGAGCTGGCCGCTGAGCGCACCAAAGGCGCGCACCCCTACTTCGTACCGCCGGAGCACACCGCCTTCGCGCGCGAACGCATGGGCAAAGGTCCTCTGCTGGCGCCCGAGCAAGCGGTTATCCTCGAGAAAGGCGCCGGCAAGGCCCGGGCCATCGCGCGCGGTCACATGGCGACGTATCTGGGTCTACCCAACTATGCCAACAACCTGAAGCGTCTCGGCTTCACCGACACCGACATCGGCGACGGTGGCAGCGATCGTCTGGTCGATGCGATCGTCGCATGGGGAAGCATCGACGACATCGCGCGCCGCATTCGCGCCCATCACGATGCGGGCGCGGATCACGTGTGCATCCAGGTGCTGGATCCCGATCCGCGTGTCGTGCCGATGCAGCAGTGGCGCGAATTGGCAGCTGCGCTTCTTTGAAGACAGCTCGCTCGCTGCGAAGCTAGGGTGCTTGAAAGCAGTTACTTATCGCACATGAGTCAAGTTTCGTTCGAAGGTGTGGCCGAGCGACCCATCGGGGAGCGGTCGAAATGGGAGACGCTGGGCGCAGCCCGCTAGTCGCTCAGGCGAACCAGAGAAGCCCCCCTGCGATCGCCACAAGTAGCGCCGCGGCCGCGACCATCCACCAAAGGAGTCGCTGTTCCGCAGGTCGCCGGCCACTGCGCGCGCACTCGCGGCAGATGGCGCGCTGCTGACTCAGCCCTATGGTGAGCTCGGCGCAATCGCCGCATACGAGAGCGCCGCACGTCGCACACATTCCGGCGGCAACAGCGTGACAGTAAACGCAATAGATGAAGTCGGGATCGTAGGGCTGCGATTGCGGCATGCGTCTGTGGCTTTCAACCTACGCCGAATCACTCATGGCCGATGGCTTCGGCCTCTTGCTCGACGAGCCCCCTCCAGCCATAAGCGGTAAGCAGCACGCCACCAGCTCCGATGACCCAGACCCGCGTTGAATGGATCGAAGAAACCCTGCGCGCCGCATTCGCGCCGCAGCACTTCAGCATCGAAGACGACAGCGCCAAGCACGCCGGCCACGCCGGTGCGCGCAGCGGCGGCGGTCACTTCCGTGTCTTCATCGTCTCCGACAGCTTCCGCGGCAAGAGCTTGGTGCAGCGTCACCATGCGGTGTACGCCGCCCTCGGCACCGCGATGCAGACCGACATCCACGCGCTGGCAATCCGCGCGTTGACGCCCGAAGAATGGCGTTGATTCATCGCCCTGCATCCCAGATCATTCCGTGATCCTCGGCCTTCTCGTCGAGCAACCGTACCGGATTCGTTTTGTCGATGTGGCCGATCAAGCCGTTGTAAACGCCGTAGCCGACGAGCTCGCGCAGGCGCGGTGTGAAACGGCGGGCGATCTCTCTGGGGATACCGAGCTGCTGGTTTTCTTGCTGACGGATGTAGCCGGCGCAGTAGTTCATCGCGATGCCGACGCGCCGTTCCGTGGTGCGATTGGCGCCGCCGCCGTGCCACATACTGCCGTCGTAGACCATGACGCTACCCTTCGGCATGACGGCCGGGATCGAATCGTACGGCTGCCCGAAGACCGGCGAATGATCGCGCAGGTGCGAGCCGGGAATGACGCGCGTGGCTCCGTTTTCGTCGGTAAAGTCGGTGAGTGCCCACATGCTGTTGCAAACGATAGGCGGATGAGGCTTGGGAATCGGGATGAGTTGATCGTCGGCATGGATGGGCTGCGGCGTCTCGTCACTGCCAATGCTGACCGATGACAGCGACGAGATCAGACAGCCTGAATCCAGAACGCCTTCGACGATCGGCAGCACGTTGGCGTGAACCGGAATCCGCTCGTAGAGCTCACCGTGCACGAGAAGGTTGTAGATGCGCACGGTCCGCGCTCCTTCGAAGACGTTCGGCGAGGGTTTCGTGCCCAGCTTGGCCTCGAGCCGCAGAAGATCGGCAGCCAGAGCCTCGGCGAGCTCTGGTTCGATGGCGTTCTCGACGATCGAGTATCCGTCTTTGCGAATCTTCTCGACATGCTTTTCGATCTGCGCCGCGTTCAACATGGTGGCTCCCGTCACTTGCCGCGGTAGTGCGGTTTGCGTTTCTTCAGGAAGGCTTCGACACCCTCCGCTCGGTCAGCAGTCGTCTGCAATAGCGCATAAAGATCTTCTTCCAGCCGGATTCCTTGATCCATCGTCAGATCGCTGCCCTTCAGAATCGCCTCTTTCGCGTACCGCAGCGCCACCGGCCCCTTCGCCGCCAACTCGGCGACAACGGCCGCCAGGCTAGCGTTGAAGCGCGCCTTTCGAAAGACCCGCGACGCGATGCCGATACGCTCGGCCTCCGCTGCACGCACCGTCCTGCCCGTCAGCAGCAGATCGAAAGCGCGGGTGCGACCGACAATACGCGACAGACGCTGAGTACCGCCGTGACAAGGCAAGCGACCTTGCGTCAATTGCGGCATGCAACATCGAGCCGTATCGGAGAATAGCCGGATATCGCACGCCAGCGCGAGCTCCAATCCTTCGGCGATGGCATCGCCGCGCATTGCTGCGATCACCGGACAAGTAAGGTTGGCAATCGCCTGAACGAAGTCGAAGGTGCGCTGCCACGAATCGGATCGTTCTACGCCGGCGCAAAACGATCGGCCGGCACCTTCGATGACTACGAGAGCGACGCGGTCGTCGTGCTCGAGGTCCTCGGCGGCGGCACACAGCCGCTGCGCCAGATCCTGATCAATCAGCGCGCGTTCGAGACACAGGTAGGCAACGGAGGCATCGAGGCGAAGGCGAAGTGGATGCTTGGCTACGCTGCTTGACGGCATGGGTTTATAACACCTGAATAAGGTTCGTTCGAAGGCATGCCATAACGACCCAACGGGAAGCGCTCGACATTGGAGACGCCGGGGGCAGACCTTATCGGCGCGGTTCGAGCTCTGCCCGTAGATCTTTCTTCAACACCTTCCCCATCTGATTCTTCGGCAATTCGGCGCGAAAGCGGATGATCTCCGGTGCCTTGAAGCTCGCCAGACGCTGTTTGCAGAAGGCGATCAGCTCTTCGCCTGTGAGCGTCGTACCGGGGCGAAGCACGATGACCGCACCGACTCGCTGACCCCACTCTTCGTCAGCCACGCCGATCACGGCCGCTTCGTCGACGCCGGGATGAGCATAGATCACGGACTCTACCTCAGCCGGCGCGATGTTCTCGCCGCCGCGGATGATCATGTCGTCCTTGCGGCCGGCGAGGAAGATGTAGCCGTCCGCGTCGATCCAACCCATGTCACGCGTCGGCAGCCAACCGTCGCGCAGCGGCGAGCTCGTCCCTTCCGCCGTGCCGTAGCCCTTCATGACGCGTTCAGTCCGAACCCAGAGCTCGCCGACCTGGCCGATATCAACAACGTTGCCGTCGTCGTCGACGACTTTGACTTCCACGTCGGGCAAGGGCGTGCCGATGGAGCGCAGGCGGCGCAGCCGCGTTTCCACCTCCTCGGGCGTACCGTCGAGGCGGTGATCGTCGGGGCCAAGGACCGTCAGCGTCGACGTCGTCTCGGTTTGACCGAATGCGTTTACGAACCCGACGCTCTTGGGAAACATCTCGATTGCACGTCGCACGACCGGAAACGGCATCGCGGCGCCGCCGTACGACAGACTTTCCAAACTCGACAGATCGAAGTCGCGGAAGCGCGGATGGTCGATCACCTGTTTGACCATCGTCGGCACCAGGAAGGCATGCGTGACGCGTTCGCGCTGAACGGCTTCCATCCATTGTTCCGCATCGAATTGGCGCAGCACGACCAGACGGCGGCCGCTGAACATCGTCGTCATGACGTTGGTGGCACCGGCGATGTGGTAGAGCGGCACACAGAGCAGCGCCGTACCGCGCGGCGTACCGTCGGCGAGCTCGACGTTGTTCACCACGTATGTCGTAAAGTGATTGTGCGTCAGCAGAACCGCTTTCGGTAGCGCCGTGGTGCCGCTGGTGTACATCAGAATCGTGACGTCGTCGTCGTCCGACTCGCACGACTCCAGCTCATCGGCGACTCCGCGCAACAGGTCTCGCAGGGGCACGCTGTCGTCATCCGGAGACTCGAGGGCGACGTAGGTTTGAATCGACGTCAATCGCGGTCGCAGCTGAGCGACGGTCTCGCGGTAGCGATCCCCGTAGAGCAGAACCTTGGCCTTCGCCGTGTTGATCATGTGCTCCAGCTCAGGGAGCTTGGCGCGATAGTTCAGCGGCAGGAAGATCGCGCCGAGCGCCGCGACGGCGTAGTACGCCTCGATGTAGCGGCTCGAATTCGTCTGTAACACCGCGATGCAGTCGCCCGACCCAGCGCCTACCCGATGCAGCGCATTAGCGAGACGCTGGGCATTGCTCCACAGCTCACCATAGGTGAGTCGCTCGTTCTCGAAGACCAGGATCTCCTGGTCGGCGAACATCGACGCCGGGATGCTGACGAAGTTGGACGTGTTCACACTGCTCGCTCCATTCAATCGCCCCAGGCCAGACGGCTCTCCAGCCGCAACCCTTCCTCGAGGCTCAAATCCAGGCCCTCGTTGATCGCGCGCTTCGCACAAAGCGTCAAATCGCCGCCGATCCTCACAACCCTTCGTGCCAGCTCGATCGCAGTCTCTCGTACCCGAGACGCGGGTACGACCCTGGCCACTAGCCCCCAGCTGTGCGCGCACGCCGCCGAGATCTCGCGCCCGGTGAGCACCAGATCGAGCGCTCTCCCCCAACCGGCCAGACGCGGCGTCGTTTGCGTCCCCGCCACGCCCGGGATCATCGCGCGGCTGGTCTCCGGGAAGAAGAAGCGCGCGTCTCGAGCCGCGACGCACAGATCGCAGAGCAACGCCATTTCGAGTCCGCCACCAACCACGTAGCCGTGTACAGCCGCAATCGTCGGTTTTTCCAGACCGTAGAGCAGACCCCACACGTCCCGCCGCCAACGCGCTTGGCGCGCCGACGTCGCCGTCGCCGCGCTGCCAAATTCAGTGAGATCTCCCCCGGTGCAGAAGGCGCGGCCGTTGCCGCGAAGGACCATCGCACGCACGTCGGCGTCGTCGCGCACTGCTTCGAGCGCCTCGAACAGGCCATCGCGCATTTGCATGTTGTAGGCGTTCAGCTGTCCTGGACGGTTGAGGGTGATAACCGCGACGGCGCCGTCTTTCTCGAGAAGCACAGGAGCCTGGACTCTGCCCATCGCGGCGAACGCAGCTAAAAGGGTAGGCCGACCACGCGCGCCACCGCACCGCCGGCAAGCTCCAGGCGGGTCTCCGGTTCCCACGCGGAGCGCCGCACATAGGCCAGCGCACGAATGCCGTCGCCCGCAAACGAGCGGACCGCAGAGGTGATCACGCCCACCTCTTCGCCGTCGCGCATGAGTTGGGTGCCTGGCGACGGAACTCCATCCCCATCGCACTCCACGCCTGTCAGTTTCCGCTGCACCTGGCCACGTGCAGCCACACGTTCGACGACCTCCTGTCCGATGTAACAGCCTTTGGTGAAGCTGATGGCATCCTCGAGGCCGACCTCGGGGGCGAGAGTGCTTTCGTCCATGTCGCGATCACACCATGGGATACCGGCTTCGACGCGCAGGATCTCGAGTGCTTCCATGCCGACGGCGACGGCTCCTGCCCGAAGACAACTTTCCCAGAGACCCGCGGCCGCATCGGCGGTACCGAATATCATGACTCCGCGCCCGCCGGTGTTGTTCGCGTTCACGACCCGAAACGCGGTGCCCTCGAACGATCGTTCGACGTGCGCGAGTGGAGCTATGTCTTCGAGTGGTGCGCCGAACACGGTGGCGGCGACCTCGGCGCTGCGCGGTCCTTCGAGGCTCAGAAGCGGGACGATCGCGTCATCGACCAGCTCGACATCGTCGGCAACGAGGTAGTGTTGAAGCGTTTCGCGCAGGAGCGCCTTGCGCTGCACCGGCACATCGAGCCAGATCTCATCATCGAGAATCAAGACGTTCATATCCGCGATCACCCTGCCCTGCACGGTCAGGTGGGCGGCGTGAGCGCCCTGGCCGGGCGCAAGTGTCTTTATCTGATTGGTCAGCATGCCTTGCAGGAAATCGGCTCGATCCGAACCGACGGCACGGAGCAACCCGCGCCAACCGGCGTCAATCACTCCGCATCCGTGCCGCACCGCGTTCCATTCGGCGGCGACATCGCCGTAGTGCGCCGGCAGGTCGACATCAAAGAAGGGGCGTAGGACCGCACCAGCCTGCTCCTGGATGGTGCGCAAGGCTCTGGCCATTTGCGAGTTGAGTAACAGAAAAGCAGCGCGAGACCTAGCCGGCCGCGATCGTCGACTGTCGTCCTACGCGGGTTCCAGACCGGCAAATCGAAGAATGAGCTTCTTCCGTCCCGCCGAACGGAACAAGATGGTCGCCTTCTGGGCGGCGCCACGACCTTCGAGCGATTGAATCGTGCCCTCACCGAACATGGCGTGCCGCACGCGGCTGCCGACGCGCAGCCCGCCGACCTCGTCATCGTAGACAACACGCACCTCGTCGTCGTCGTACTCGGTCGACACACCGGCCGGCGCCGACGTCGGGGCTGTAGTCGTGCGGCGGTTGCCGTAGCCGTAGCCCGCCCGATGCGCCGGTTAGTCGTAACGCGGCGTCGTCATCACCGATTCGTCGAGCAGCTCGGGCGGGATCTCGTCGAGGAAACGGCTGCGGCGGTTCGACGTGAAGTCACCGTATACGCGGCGTCGCTCGGCATAGCTCAGGTACAACTTGCGCATGGCGCGCGTCATGCCGACGTAACAAAGGCGCCGCTCCTCCTCCGTCTCGTGTTCGTCAGTCGCCGATCGCGCCAGCGGAAAGAGCCCTTCTTCCATCGCTGTCATGAAGACGAAGGGAAACTCGAGGCCTTTGGCCGAGTGCAACGTCATCAAAGTCACGCGCTCCGCGCTTTGGTCGAAGTTGTCGATGTCGGTCACCAACGCCACCTGCTCGAGATAATCGCGCAGGAAGGTAGCCGGTAGCCGGTACCCGGTATCCGGTTGGTCGGACGAGCCGGTTACCGGGTACCGGCTACCGGCTACCATCGTCTCTTCGGGAGTGAACTCTTCCATTCCCTTCAGCAGTTCTTCCAGGTTCTGCAAACGGTCGCGGCTCTGTTCGCTCGAGTCCTCGCGCAGCATGGCGCTGTAGCCACTGGCCTCGACGATGTGCGCCGCCACTTGATGGAACGGTATGTCGCGTAGCTGCCGGCCGAAGTCGGCGATCAGGTCCAGGAAGCTCTTCACCTTCTCCTGCGCCTGGCCTTTGAGCAGACCGCGTTCGAGCGCCAACTCGCAGGCGCTGAGAAATCCGCCGGCTTCGTCTTCGAGGGCGGCGATGCGCTCGACGGTGACGTTGCCGATGCCGCGCGCCGGCACGTTGATGATTCTCTTTGCCGACACCGAGTCGGTCGGGTTCACCAGGATGCGCAGATACGCGAGAATATCCTTCACCTCCGCGCGGGCAAAAAACTTCAAGCCGCCGAAGATGGCGTACGGCAGACGGTGGCGAACCAGCGATTCTTCCAGCACGCGCGACTGCGCATTGGTGCGGTAGAAGACGGCGATGTCGCGCAGCGAGTGACCGCCGCGCTGCAAACGCTCGATCTCGCCCGAGACGTACGCAGCTTCGCGCAGATCGTCGTCGAGCTGCACCAACGACACCTTGTCGCCCGGCGGGTTCTGCGTCCACAGGGTCTTACCCTTGCGATAACGATTGCAGGCGACGACGGCGCCGGCGGCAGCGAGAATGGTTCCGGTCGACCGATAGTTCTGCTCGAGACGGATGACGTGTGCACCGGGGAAATCGTTCTCGAACTCGAGGATATTGCCGACCTCGGCACCGCGCCAGCGATAGATTGACTGGTCGTCGTCGCCGACGACACAGAGATTGCGGTACTTCGAGGTGAGTAGCCTGGTGAGCTCGTACTGCACGCTGTTGGTGTCCTGGAACTCATCGACGAGGACGTGAAGGAAGCGCCCGGCATAGCGTCCGAGAACATCGGGGTGCTGCTGAAACAGCTGCAGCGTCACCAACAGCAGGTCGCCGAAATCGAGGGCATTGGCGCGGTGGAGCTTGTCCTGGTAGCGGCTGTAGACCTTGCCAACGCGCTCGCTCCAGGCGTCGTTGCGGTCGTAGTCGTCGGCGGCGACGCCGCGGTTCTTGGCGGCGTCTATAGCAGCGGCGACGGAGCGTGGTGGCAGCAGCTGATCGGAAATATCGAGATCGCGCAGGCATTCTTTGAGCAAGCGTTCCTGATCCTGGTCGTCGTAGATGGCGAAGCTCGAAGTGAAGCCGAGCACGGCGATCTCGCGCCGCAAGATGCGAGCGCAGGAGGAGTGGAACGTCGATACCCAGGGGATTTCATCCGCGCCGACCAGGCGGATGACGCGATCGCGCAGCTCGCCGGCCGCTTTGTTGGTGAAGGTGACCGCGAGGATCCGATACGGCGGCACGCCGCGTTCGCCGATGAGATGAGCGACGCGGTGAGTAAGGGTTCGCGTTTTGCCGGAACCCGCGCCGGCGAGAATCAGCAGGGGGCCGTCGCCGTGCAGCACCGCCTCGCGCTGCATCGGGTTCAGAGCATCAAGAGCGCCACTCATCCGCCACCTCGATCATCGATTCGGGATGACTAACACGCGCATGGCGCCGCCGGAAGTGACTCGGGGTCATCCATCAGTTCTAGGCGCTCCACCTGCTTGCTTTCTTCGCAGGCGCCAGTAAAGTGTGCGCCCAACAACGAATTGGTCTGTTAGTGGAGGAGGCTCGATGATGAAGATTGGCAAGGCGCTGCGGGCGCTCACGCTGGCTTGTGCAGTTTCAGTACCTTTGGCCGTTCTGGCGCAGCCCCCTGACACCGGTTCCGTGACAGTGGCGCCGTTGGGCACAGCTGCCCCGACAATCGGTGCGGCAATGCTCGGCGTTCTCGCGGTCGTGCTCGCCCTCGGCGCGTTTCTCGTGCTTCGCCGCCGTTCGTCGGCGATGACGGCAGGCTTCGTCGCAGTCGTGCTCTCCACGACCCTCGCCGTGATGACCTACGCCGCCGGAGATACCATCATCGTGATGGGCAACGACTGCACTCAACAAACCAGATTCGAGTACAACCCAACAGGTGATCAGAGACTGCGAAGTGCCTGTACGGCCCCGATCAAGATCGTGGACCTGGAGATACAGTGCGACCTGGAGGAAACTCCAGGGGAGCCCCTACAGGACTGCGTGCTTGACTTGATTTTGAAGCCGGGGGACGAGTGCAGGCTCGAGACCTGCGATAGTTGACCAACCGCCGATCCGATATTCGGCCCTCAGCGACGTACGTCGCGCCCCAACAAAAGACTAGGTCAAACCGTGACGCCGCCACCGCGGCGTCACGGTTCTGCATAAGCCAATCAATTGAAACGGAAGAGCGCACCGCCAACGAAGGGGATGACGTCGTGCTTGGTGCCAATGCCGAAGACGTAGGTGCCTTCGGCGAATAGCCAGAGGCCAGGAAGGGTTTCGACTTCGAGGCCGCCGCCGGCGCGCATCATGAAATCGGTGCCATCCTCGACGCTGACCTCACCGGTATCCTTCATATAGAGCAGGCCAAAGCCACCGACCGCGTATGGCTGCAAGCGGCCGGTGAACGGCGTGAACTTGACGTTCGGCCCCACGGTCACGCCGCGCAGCGAGCCGTTGTCCGTATTGAATGTGTCGTTGAGATCGAAACGGTCGTAGTACTGCACGTCGAGCTCGGCAGCGACCCAGCGCCAGCGATATCCGGCACGCGCATCGAAGCCAAAGGTCGCTTCCGCGTCCCTGTTCGTGCTGTTGTAGTCGGCGAAATCGGGAGTGGCGTACGCCAGCCCGCCACCGAGGTAGAAATGCGACTTGAAGTCCTCGTCCTGCGCCTCCACCTGAGCGGCGAAGCCCGCAGACAACAAGAGGACCACGCCTAGAACCGCGGCGGCGCGAATCACGCTGACCAAGTGTCTCCGCATAGCTCATCCTCCCTTTTGCCGGTCGTCCTAGCCCAACCTGCAAAGCCAAGTCAACGACAATTCCCCATGGCAGTTGCTCTCGATGGTTGTCGTTTCGCAGCGGTCGATGATCAGCCGGGCGACGACAGCGCAAGGCGCCTGATCGCAGTATTCAAATCGGGCGGCACGGCTTCGACATTGCGGCAGGAACGCAAGGCAACCCACCACGGCGGCCGCTCGCCACTGTCGGCGAGGAGAACTCGCTGTGCCGCGGACACCAGCTCGAAAGCATATTCCGGCGGCCGCACGAAGTACTCGGTCATCTCCACGAACGGATCAAAACCGTCGGCGTTTGCGGCGCCGATCGCATCGATCTCGGGGAAGGGAGCTTCGTATTCGGGCACCGGGCCAGCGCCTTCGAGGCCCCGGCCCGGCAGGAGCAACGCCGCGGGTACGGCCGCCGCTCGAGCCGACGCGAGCATCAGCGCAATGTATGCACCCAACCCAGCACCGGCGACGGCGGCGCGCTCGAGGTGCGCGAGGGCGGCGTCCGCATCGCCTGCGAGGAGCTCGGGGTAGTAACCTCCCCCCGCCAGCCAACCGGAATGCCCGTGTCCGGAAAAGTCGAGCGCATACACGGACCCGGACCACTCCGGCGGCGTTCCCCAGTCGGCGCTCGAGCCGCGCAATTGGTGCAATAGCAGCAGCGGCAAGCCATCGCCGGCACGGAGCTGATGGAGCTCCAGGAACGTGTGGCCGTGCTTCAAGCGCATGCTCTACGCACTCCCCAGAAAATCCAGAATCACCTGGGCGGTATCCGCCGGCTTTTCGATGTGCACGAAATGGCCCGCGCCTTTGATGGTGCAACGCTCGAGTTGCGGAATGTTCGACAAGCGCTCGGCAAGGATGCTCTCCGGGAGTGGACCCCAGGTGTCCGGCTCGGAGCCGGTAATCGCCAACACCGGCATTCGCAGAGTTCGGTACGACGGGGCGATCCATTCCGGGACCCACGGACCCATTCCCTGCGCCATCTGCGGGTCGGATTTCCAGATCCACCCTTCATCCGACAGCCGGCCGCCGTGGTAGCTGAAGTAACGCAGCCACTCCAATGACAGACGCGGGTTCTGAGCGTGGCGGCGCTCCGCCAGCTCGTCGAGACTGCGATAGGGCCGCCAGGTCGGGTGCTTGGTGATACGTCGCCGAAAGTCGAGGAATTCGCTGAAACGTACGGGGATCGAAGGCGTCCCGGCCGGCATCGGCGGTGGCCCGAAACCATCGATGTTCACCAACTTCTTGACGCGGTCGGGAACAGCACGCGCCGCGTCGGTCGCCTGGCCGCCGCCCATGCTGTGCCCGATGAGAAAAATTGGCGATTCAAGACTGCGTATCAAATGTATGATGTCGCTGACACATGCCATCCAATTGTAGGCGTCTGCCCATTGCGAGTCACCGTGGCCGCGACCATCGAGCGCGATGACGCGATAGCATCGGCTCAGAAATGGGGCGACAGTGGCGAAGCTCCGCGCGTGGTCCCACATGCCGTGGCAAAGTACTAGGGGAGGTGAATCGATGGATCCCCATTCGAGCGCGTGCAGCCGCAGACCCATCGACTCATATGTCAGGCTTCGGTCGGGAACGGCGGTGCCGGGAAATTCGGGAGCTTCCACGGGTATGAGTTATACGTCGATACCTACGTGGGGCAAGGTTGCGTTGACAACGGTGGGATCGGGACCGTGGCAACGCGCCCCGACGTGAGGACTGGACGCTTAGTATTTTGTGATCGAAACGAGTCGCGTCCTCGTGCTATAGGGATTGCCTTTTGGGACATTGATCGACTGCGGATGGAGACGCGGACAGGACTGCAGATTCGATTTTGGGGCGTGCGCGGGAGTTTTCCCGTACCCGGGCCCGATACCGCCGGTGTCGGCGGGAACTCGTCGTGCGTCGAGATGCGCGCTGGCGGGCACCTGCTCGTATTCGACGGCGGCACCGGAATCATCAATCTCGGGCGCAGCCTGGTCGGCGCCAACGGTACGCGCACGATGCGACTGTTTCTCAGCCATTTGCACCACGACCACATCGAGGGCCTGCGCTTCTTCGCACCGTTCTATGATAAAGCCTGGCGCTGTCTGGTCTACGGGCCGCACAGCGGCCCTGATGAGTTTCAACGCGCCTTGCACACCACGATGGAGCCCCGCCTGTTCCCGGTATCCCTCAACGATCTCCAGGCCAAAATCGAAATCCGTGACCTTCCCAAGAGCGACCGTCTGGTGCTCGACGGTGAACCGGGCGTGTGCATCGAGACGCAACACAGCCAGGCGCATCCGAAGTTCGGGGTCCAGCTCTACCGCATCACCTGCGGATCGCGTTCGGTCGTCTACGCTACCGACGTCGAGGCGACGTACGGCGGCTTCGAAGACGTCGTCAAATTCGCCACCGGCGCCGACATCCTGATTCACGACTCGCAATACACCGACGACGAGTACCATCGCGAGGTGGCCAGCAAGAAGGGGTGGGGACACAGCACCGTGCGCATGGCCGCCGAGGCAGCCCGCGCCGCCGGCGTCGGCGAGCTGATCATGTACCACCACGATCCTTGTCGCACCGACGCGGAGATCCCCGCCCTCGAAGAGCTTGCGCGTTCGGTCTTCCCACGCACACAGGCAGCGCGGGAAGGGTTGTGCATCACCCTTGATTGAAGTGTTCAGCTTTTAGTGTTTAGGTTTTAGTTGTGGTGGGTGCTTTCGGCACCATCCATTTCAAAAGGATGGCCTCGACCACAACTGATCACTATTCACTAAACACTATAAACTAGAGCCAGCCATGCCCTATCAAGACATTCTGTACGAGACGACGAACGGAGTAGCCTGGATCACCATCAACCGACCCGAAGTGCGCAATGCGTTTCGGACGCAGACGGTTGACGAGATGGTCGACGCTTTTCGCAACGCTTGGGCGGACAACGACGTCGGCGTCGTCGTCCTCACCGGTGCCGGGGACAAAGCATTTTGCTCCGGCGGCGATCAGAAGGCGCGCAGCGACTCCGGCTACGAAGGCGGCAAAGGCGGTATCGGCCTCGACGTCGCTTCCCTCCACAGCGTCATGCGCAACATTCCCAAACCGGTGATCGCCATGGTCAACGGTTACGCCATCGGCGGTGGCCACGTTCTCCACGTGCTCTGCGATCTGTCGATCGCGGCCGACACCGCCATCTTTGGGCAGACCGGCCCGCGCGTCGGCAGCGTCGATCCGGGCTTTGGCACCGCCTATCTGGCGCGCATCGTCGGCGAGAAGAAGGCGCGAGAGATCTGGTATCTCTGCCGCCAGTATTCGGCGCAGCAAGGGCTAGAGATGGGACTGGTGAACAAAGTCGTACCGGCCGCCGAGCTGCGCAAGGAAGTCGAGCTGTGGTGCGCCGAGCTGCTGGAGAAGAGCCCGACGGCGCTCAAGCTGGCGAAGTATTCGTTCAATGCCGACACCGACCACATCCACGGCATCACCGAGATGGGCTTCAGCGCCCTGGAGCTCTACTACCAGACCGCGGAAGCGCAGGAAGGGCGCAACGCCTTCGTCGAGAAGCGCAAGCCGGATTTTCGCAAGGCGATGAGAAAGCCTTGATCCCTCTCCCTCCGGGACGAACGGAGAAAGGTCTTGTAAATCGAGGCCACAAATCCGCTCGTCCCGAGTAGCCGACGTCTTCGGCGGCGTATCGAGGGACCACTCGCGAGAAAATCGACAGTCTCTGGAAAGAGAGGGGGAACCAGAAAATGAAATGATTTCCTTTAAGCCCCCTTCTCTTTCCAAGTTTCCAAGAGAAGGGGGTTTGGGGGTTGAGTTCGGAGCGGCGCTCGACGACGAGTTCGCGAATTACCGGGCAAGGCCCCGGGCAAAGCCCCCCGTCAGCACTAGATCGTTCCGGTGAATGACGACGTCGGCAGGCTTGTACCCGAGCGCCGCTTCGATCTTCGATGAGTGCAGCCCCTTTATCTTCTCCAATTCCGCCGAACTGAAGTTGACCAGGCCGCGGGCGAACTCGCGGCCGTCGGTATCGACGCAGCGCACGCAGGCACCGGCTTCGAACTTGCCCTGCGCCTCACGTAACCCGGACGGCAACAGGCTGCGCTTCTTCTCGGCGACCGCTTCGCGCGCGCCTGCATCGAGGACGAGTGTGCCGCTGGGCTTGAGCGTGTACGCGATCCAGTGCTTGCGGCGCGCCAGCCGATCCCCCTTGGGAAGGATCAGTGTTCCCACAGTCTTCGTCGCATCAAAGACCTGCCGCAGCACGCCGCCGCGCAGGCCTTCCGCAATGATTGTCGGAATACCGGCAGCCGACGCCTTCATCGCCGCAGCGATCTTCGAAGCCATTCCACCCTTACCCAGCGCGCCCTTGCCTTCGGTGACGAATGCTTGATCGCCCTGCCCGTCCGAGTCGATGACGTGCAGCAGCTCAGCATCGCTGTGGAAGCGTGGATCGCGGGTATAGAGCCCCGGAACGTCGCTCAGCAACACGAGCACGTCCGCTTCGATGAGACCCGCGATCAGCGCCGACAGGTTGTCGTTATCGCCGAAGTTCAGCTCGTCGGTGGCGACGGTGTCGTTTTCGTTGGCCACCGGCACGACGCCGGCGCTCAGCAGCGTCTCGATCGTGTGCCGTGCATTGAGGTAGCGCTTGCGATTGGCCAGATCGTCGTGCGTCAGCAGAATTTGAGCGACGTGAGTGCCGTAGCGGGCAAAGGACTTTTCGTAGAAAGCCATCAAGTCGATCTGACCGATCGCCGCGGCTGCTTGTCGCTGCGGTACTGTCGTCGGCTTGCCGCTAGTCGGCAGGCGCGCGATGCCGGCGGCGACGGCGCCGGAGCTGACAACCATGACCTGCAGGCCGTTATTGCGCAGGGCACAAATCTCGCGCGCGAGTGATGCAATGCGGCGGGTGTTGACGCCATCGGCCCCGGCGAGGACGCTCGATCCCACCTTGAGCACCGCGCGCCGCAACCGCGGCAACATGCGTGCTTTGTAGCTCTCCTGCGATTCCATGGTTACAACTCGGTGTTCACTCCTCGGCCACCGCCCCCACATCATGCTCTTGCTGCTCGCGCAAGCGCCGCCAAGCCGTCGCGGTTTCGCGCAACAACTCGCGGATTCCCTCGCCGGTGGCCGCCGATATGGGCCAGAGCTGGATTCCACGCGACGCGAAGCGCTCACGTACCAGCGGGAAGCCCTCTCTCGCTTCCGCGAGGTCCAACTTGTTTGCCGCGACAATCTGGGGTTTCGCCGCCAGCGCCGCATCGAACAACGCGAGCTCGCGATTGATCGCGTCGTAGTCCTCGAGTGGATCGCGGCCGCTCAGGCCGCTGACGTCGAGCAGATGGATCAGCAGCCGAGTGCGCGATACGTGGCGAAGGAACCTATGGCCCAACCCCGCACCAGCGTGCGCGCCCTCGATGAGGCCGGGGATGTCGGCAAGCACGAAGGTCGTATCCTCGTCGACGCGAACGACACCGAGATGCGGCACCAGCGTGGTAAACGGATAGTCGGCGACCCGCGGCCGCGCCGCCGACACTTTCCGGATCAAGCTGGATTTCCCGACGCTGGGAAAGCCGACGATGCCGACGTCGGCCAGCAACCTCAACTCCAACCGCAACCGGCGCTCGACACCGGGGGTCCCGGGCTGCGCAAAACGTGGCGATTGATTGGTGGAGCTGGCGTAGTGCATGTTGCCTCTACCGCCACGTCCGCCCTGACCGGCGATGAAGCGCGTCCCCGGTTGCCGCAAGTCGGCCAGGAGGTCGCCGCTGTCGTCGTCGAAGATCAGCGTGCCGGCTGGAATGCGAACCTCGAGGTCGTCGCCGCGCTTTCCATACTGCTGCTTGCCCCTGCCCGGTTCTCCGTGGCCGGCACGCAACAACGGTTGGTATTTGAAGTCGAGCAGCGAAGTCAGGCTGGCATCGACGATGAAGACGATATCACCGCCGTCGCCGCCGTCACCGCCGGCGGGACCGCCCTTGGGTCTGTATTTCTCGCGCAGGAAAGCGACGCAGCCGGCGCCGCCGTCACCGGCGGAGATCGAAACCTTGGCTTCGTCAATGAACTTCATCGGGGGCTGCGCCCGGCGTCTTTTCTACGGGGCCGCTCCCCGTTGGGTCGCTATTCACTGCAATCTTCGATCAGGCTAGGCCAACCGATCCGCCGGCCGTTTCAGCGAGCACAGACAGTGAGCTAACTAACTGTAGTTGTTCCGAACCGGACCCGCCCGCAGCGACGCAACGCGGAGCGGCCCCGTAGAAAAGACGCCGGCCGCAGGCCTTAGGCGGGGTGGATGTGGGCCTGGCGGCCGCTCTTGCCGACGCGTTCGTATTGGACGACGCCGTCGATCAGAGCAAAGAGCGTGAAGTCGCGGCCCATGCCGACGTTCTTGCCCGGACGCACCCTTGTTCCCAGCTGGCGTACGAGAATATTGCCCGCCTTGACGGTTTGACCGGCGAAGATTTTTACGCCGCGTCGTTGGCCGTTGCTGTCGCGACCGTTTCGGCTGCTACCCTGCCCTTTTTTATGCGCCATGGTTGCCCGCTCCGGCTTCGATCTGGGTCACTTTCACGGCAGTGAAGTACTGCCGGTGTCCCTGTCGGCGTCGATAGTTCTTGCGTCGCTTCTTCTTGTACACCAGGATCTTCTTGGCGCGGCCTTGTTGGATCACCTGGCCTTTGACGGTCGCGCCGTCGATCAAGGGGGTACCGATGCGGACATTGGAACCGTCGCCGGTGGCGAGCACCTCACTGAACTCGACCTCGGCGCCGGCCTCGCCGTCGAGTTTTTCGACGCGAATGACGTCACCGGGTTCAACGCGGTACTGCTTTCCGCCGGTTCGGATGACTGCATAGCTCATGGGATAACTCCGCAGAAGGAACCGAAACTAATAAAGGACGGCCCATGTCTTGTCAACGCCGGGAAGGCTCGGTATCGGGACCATATGGCCGCGCGACTCCGACTCTATTCCCGTCCAGGCTGCCACCTTTGTACCGACATGAAGGCGATCATCGAGGCCGTCACTGCCCACAGCGACGTCGTGATCGAAGAGGTCGACATCTCGCTCGATCCGGCGCTGGAGGCTGAATTCGGAACGGAAATCCCCGTCTTGTTCATCAATGGTCGCAAGGCCTTCAAATACCATCTGACGGCCGGCGATCTACGCAAGCGCTTGCAGCGCGAGCCTTCGGACTAGGGGTTCATGGCCTGAGGCCGTCGAGGAGATCTGTCATGGATAGCGAAACGGGATTTGCCGTCGTCTTCGTCACCACCGGTTCGATGGAGGAAGCTGAGCGCATCGCGACGAATCTCGTCGAAGAGCGTCTCGCCGCGTGCGTAAACATCGTCGGGCCGATTCGCTCGATCTATCGGTGGGAGGGAGCCGTACAGCGAGAAGCCGAGCATTTACTGATCATCAAGTCGGCCACAAACGCGTTTGGGAACCTGGAGGCGCGCATCCGCGAGCTGCATTCCTACGACACACCCGAGGTGATCGGGGTGCCGATCGCCGAGGGCTCGCACAAGTATCTCGAGTGGATGAAATCTTCGACCCAGTGACCAATGCTTCACATGGGTCGGGACGCGAGGCTGACGATCATCACCTTCATTAGAAGATTGCTTGCCGCGTGATACAGGGTCGGCACAACGACGGTTCCGGTGCGAGCGCGCAACCAGCCGTACAGCAGGCCGGGAAAGAACACGACCATGCGATCCACACCTCCGAAGGGCACATGACACAGAGCAAAGAGCGCCGCCGCGATCGGCACCCCCAACCCCACACTCGCACCCAGAAAACGATACGGGCGCCCAAACGACTTGTCGATCTGTGTCTGCATGTAGCCACGGAAGAAGAATTCCTCGGGTAGCGCGACGATCAACGTCTGAACGAAAACCTCGTTCATCAAATCGCCCGGCAGGCGCAGATCGAACGGTGTGCCGAGGTTCCAGTATACCCACAAATAGTGACCCAACGCGTAAGGGAGGAATACGAACAGGCTGACGACCGCGTGAAACAGAGGGGTTCCCGGATTGTGCAACGTCAGGCCGTAGTCTTCGTACGGACGGCGCGCGATCGTAATCACGACCAGCGGAATTGCGAACCACAACGTCGGCACGCCCAGAGCGGCAGTGACATACAACGTCGGCACCAGCACGAGCAGCCCCTCCAACAACGGCCGGAACGACCTCTCCTCCGATGCAGTGATGGGTTCTTCGACGGTCACGGGCCGCTCTCTGCTTCCATCACGACTGTCTGCAATCCCGACGAGGCAATGTTGCGGGCCAACGCCAGCGCTTGAGCCCGATCGGTGAATCGGCCGACGCGTACGCGATAGTACGCCTCGGAACCGACGTCCTGCTTGGCTACACGAACATCGGCATAGCGCTTCCGCAATCGGCTCTGCAGTGCAGCAGCATTGTCGGAGTCGGCAAAGGAGCCGGCCTGGACGGTATACGCCAACGGCACGAAGCTAACCTCCGGTGCACCGACAACCTGGAGACGTACTGGAGCAGTTCCGGGACCGATCATGTCGAGCGTGCTCGCTGCGGCATACGACAGATCGACTACCCTCGATCTCGCGAAAGGTCCACGGTCATTGATGCGTACTTCCACACTCCGTCCGTTGAGCAGATTGGTGACAACGACACGAGTGCCGAGTGGCAGGGATTGGTGTGCCGCGGTCATATCGAGTTGATCGTACACTTCGCCACTTGTGGTCTTCTTGCCGTGAAATCCAGGGCCGTACCACGACGCGACGCCTTCCTGGATCGCGCCGGGACGCGCTTCCATGAGCGGCGGATGCACTCGCGCGGCGCACGCGGGCAGCACGAGCATCGCCAGACAGGCGAGAATTCTATGGATGCGGGTCACAACGGCGGAGCCCAGGCAACGCGCACGCTAGGGTTCTCGGTAGGACGGACTCGTTCGCGCATGAGTCGAGCTTGGTTCGAAGCTCAGCAAGAGCGACCCAACGCGTGTCCTGAGCCTTGTCGAAGTGGGGAGCAGTCGACATTGGAGATGCTGGGCGCAGCCCTAGTTCCCGGCGACGGTCATCTTGGTGACCTTCAGCGTCGGAGCAACGACTGAGCGTCGCATGTCGATGTCGTCGCCGACGGCTTCGATGGCGTCGTACATCGCCAGCAGGTTGCCGGCGATGGTGATCTGCTCGACCGGGTACGCGAGCTCGCCGTTCTCGATCCACATTCCGGATGCACCGCGGGAGTAGTCCCCGGTGGTTCCGTTCACACCGAAGCCGATGAGATCGGTAACGTAGAGTCCCGACTTCACCGACTTGACGATTGCGTCGGGCGTCGTCGCACCCGGTTGAAGGACGAAGTTCGTCGGCGACGAATGCGGCGCGCCGCCGACGGAACGAGAAGCATTTCCGGTGCTCGCCATCCCCAGCTTGCGGCCTGAGTAGGTGTCACAGAGGTAACTCGCGAGGCGCCCGCGTTCGACCACGACGGTGCGGCGGGTCGGCAAACCTTCACCATCGAAGGGCTTGGAGCCCAACCCGTCTGTGAGCCGGCCGTCGTCGACGACGGTGAAAATCTCCGGGGCGATCCGCTGACCGAGCTTTCCGACCAGAAACGAAACGCCGCGGAAGATCGCGTCGCCCGATGCCGCTGAGGCGAGATGCCCCAGCAGGCTCGACGCCGTTTGCGGATCGAAGACGACGGGCACTTCGCAAGTCCGCACCTGGCGAGCGTTGAGACGCCGCAGGGCACGCTCGGCGGCCTTGCGGCCGATGGCTGTCGGCGACTCGATCTGCGCCAACTTCCGCCGCGACGAAAACCAATGGTCGCGCTGCATCGCACCATTTTCAGCTGCCACCGGAACGACCCACAGTGAGATGCTGGAGCTATCGTAGCCGCCGCGAAAGCCGGCGGAGGCCGCGTACACCATGCGCCCGGAGAAAGCGCTGCAATGGGCGCCTTCGGAGTTGACGATGCGGGCGTCGACTGCGCGCGCCGCCGCTTCGGCTTCCTGCGCAAAGGCGATGGCGCGTTCCGGAGTCAGCGCCGCGACTTCCGGGTCGTAGAGATCGATCTCGAAGTCCGGACGCTGCGGCGCACCCTCCGGCAGGCCGGAAAACGAGTCGGGCGCCAGTACGCGCGCCAGGTTACACGTATCGCTCGCGAGCTTTTCGAGAGAGCGCCGCGAGAAATCGGCGCTCGACGTCACCGCGCTGCGTTCGCCGACGAACACGCGCAACCCGAGATGCTTTTCACGCGCTTGCTTCAGCTTCTCGATCTCGCCGAGACGAACACCGACATCGAGCGAGCTTCCTTCGACGACCACGACATCGGCCGCGGTTGCGCCGTTGCGTGTGGCTGCATCGATGAGCTGAGCAGCGATGTCTTCGAGTTGCATCTGGATCTCCCGTGACCTAACCCCCTGCCCCCCTTCCCGCGGACGGGACGGGGGAACCTGTTACGAACCGGGCTGGAGCGTCCTCCGTTACCCCCCTTCCCGTCCGCGGGAAGGGGGGCAAGGGGGGTTAGGTCTCCTACGCAGCTGTTCCACCCACCGTCAGTCCGTCAATTCTAACCGTCGGCATACCGACGCCCACTGGAACCGATTGGCCGTCCTTGCCGCACGTACCGATACCTTCATCGAGCGCGAGGTCATTGCCGACCATCGAGACACGCTTGAGAGCCTCCGGACCGTCGCCGATGAGCGTTGCACCCTTCACCGGCCGCGTCAGCTTGCCGTCCTCGATGAGGTACGCTTCGCTGGCCGAAAAGACGAACTTTCCGTTCGTAATGTCGACCTGTCCGCCACCGAAGTAAGCGGCGTACAGACCGCGATCGACGGAGCGGATGATCTCATCCGGAGTAGAGTCGCCGGCGAGCATGAACGTGTTCGTCATGCGCGGCATCGGGATGTGAGCGAATGACTCGCGCCGTCCGTTGCCGGTCAGCGGCATGCGCATCAGGCGAGCATTCAACCGATCCTGCAGGTAGCCGCGCAGGATGCCCTTTTCGATGAGCACGGTACGTCCGGTTGGCGTACCTTCGTCGTCCACGTTCAACGAGCCGCGCCGATTCGGTAGCGTGCCATCATCAACCACCGTCACCAGCGGCGACGCCACCGGCTTGCCCATGAGGTCGCTAAACGCCGATGTCTTCTTGCGGTTGAAGTCGCCTTCGAGCCCGTGGCCGATGGCTTCGTGCAGCAGCACGCCCGGCCAGCCGGGACCGAGAACAACGGTCATCGTTCCCGCGGGCGCCGGCGTGGCGTGCAAGTTGCGCAGGGCCTGCTCCGCCGCCTGCTCGACGAAGCGCAGCCAGCGATCTCCTTCGAGGAGAAACGAGTACTCGACCCGGCCACCGGTACCAGCGCTACCGTGCTGTCTTTGACCGTTTTCCTCGGCAATGCAGTTGATGTTGAGGCGAACCAGCGGCTGCACGTCGCCAACCATGGATCCGTCCGAGTTGACGACCAGGACGGCTTTCTCCTGGACCGCGATGCTGGCGATCACGTTCTTGATCCGCGGATCGTAGCGGCGGGCGGCGACGTCGATCTTGCTGAGGAGGTCGACCTCTCCCGCCAACGGCGTATCTACCGGTGCATTTGCCAGCGCGTAGAGATCATGCTGTGGCCGCTGGCGGCTGACAGCAACCGCCTTAGGCTCACCGCTGTCGTGCGCGATCGCTTGTGCCGCTGTCGTCGCGAGCTGCAATTTTTCGATGCTGACGTCGTCCGAATGCGCATATCCGGTCTTGTCACCGGCGACGACGCGGACTCCAACGCCCTGGCTGACGTGCGCGCCGCCCGACTTCACCAGGCTCTCTTCCATGCCGATCGTCTGCGTGCGACTGAGCTCGAAGTACAGATCGGCGTAATCGGCTTTGCGAGCGACGGCGTTGCCTACGGTTTCACCCAAAGCGTTTTCCGTCAGACCGAAGCGCTCGAGAAAAAATCGAACCGGCTCTGCCGGTGCAAGAGTCTCACCCATCAATCGTGTCCTTGTCTTGTCGTTACAACATGGCTAGCATACAAGTTCACTTGGAGCCACGTTGATGCCGGCTTGCAACCCGGGAACGTCGCAATGAACCAACACTCAGCGGAACCGCGCTGGTCGTGCTTGCGACGCTACGTCGGGTTGCGAATCAACCTATTCCAAGCGATGCACGACGTGCGGTTCTTCCTGTCGGACGACCGCAGCGTCATGGCGGCGCGCACCGGCGAATATGCGTTGACGGCGTGCATCGCCTTCGATCAGGTCTTCTCCTACTACTATGTCCGCGATTGCGGCTGGTATCGCAGCGACCTGAAGCGCCTCGCGGACGACGAGATCCCCGAGTCGGTCCAACACGAACTGCTCGATCAGTTCAGGCAAATCCTCGGCTAATCAGACTGGATTCGTTGTCCCTGCCCCCTGCTTCTTCTAGATTCGTAGGGGCAGGGCTTGTCCCTGCCCTCTGCTTCTTCATAGATCCGTAGGGGCAGGGCTTGTCCCTGCCCTGTACTTCGGGGCGGCGAGGCGAATACCACCGCACCGCGCGTGACCATAGCCGCCGGGCGACCACAAGGGTCGCCCCTACGGCGGTTCAATCACTCAGCCGATTCAAGGTCGCCAGCTGGAAGAATCCCTCTTCGAACTGGTGCTCGATGAACTGTGTGTCGTAGCGGCCGCCGATGGCGGCGCGGTTGGTCTTGTCGTTCACGCCGATGACGCCGTTCTGAGTGACCGAGCTGAACGAGCCGTCGTCCGTCTTTGACCAGTGATAACTGCACTGCGCGTTGTAAAAGTACTCGCCCGACCGGTTGTGTACGAGCTTCCAGTAGATGCGGTACATGTCCTTGTCGAAGTACATGATGACTTTGCCGAAGTTGTAGTACGGATCCTCCGACCGCCCTTCGACGATCCACACCGGCCGGACGATATACTTGAGGTTCTCTACGATCAGCCATGGGACGCCCTTGGCTCCCGGCGTCTCGTAGGCCGCTTTCAGATACGGGATCTCTATCTCCCAGCGCGTATCGGAAATTTTCTTTTGCGGCAGCGAATAGGGACCGATGACCGGCGCGAGAATCTTGCCTTCGCCGATGAGCTTCCATTTGTAGTACTCGACCTTGCCCGCGTAACAGTTGCCGTCGTCGGCGAACAGGTCGAGACCGGCGATCGGGTCCGATCGCGTCGCCGCATTGATCCTACGTACGCGCCGCGTCGCCGGTATGTAGAACCAAGCGCGATCCTGCGACGTCCAATCATTGATGCGCTCGCCGAAGCCGCCGACGCCGTCGATGTCGTTGGGCTCGAGGACGTTGACCATCTGCGAGCCGCGCAGGTTCTTGGGGTTGTCGATCGGTCCGAAGTGACGGCCGATGTACGCCTGTGCCTTGAGCCAGAGCTTGATGCGTTTGAACTCGCCGTTGGTGGAGATGCCGTTGAGGGTGAAGGTGGCGCCGCCGCCGTTGCTTTGAAACGTCGCGGCACTGAAGTTCCAGGCGATCTTACACCCAGCCTGCGGATCCGCCGGGTCGATCTTCGGGAACGGATAGCCGAAGAAGAAGTCGGGCATCTTGCCGCTCTGCGGATCGCGCAGCCCGCAGGTTTCGGGATCGAGGTCGTACTTCCCCTGATTCGCCTCGCTCGCTTCCCAGAACGCCTTCGAATAGTTCTGTTTGAACTTGTCCGGATCGATCGGCACGACCTTGAAGTAGTAGTCGCCGTTCTTGACTCGATTGAGAACGACCTCCGGAAGCAGATCCTTGGCGAGTTGCCAGTTGTTGCTGTCCAAAGTCCATTCTCGATCCGGCGGGAAACTCGCAGCCGTGTCTTCGCCCATGGCTGCGGGCGCAAACAACGCCAACATGAAGATCAGGGCACCGAGAAGTCGCATCGTCGTTGTCCTTTCGGCGCTCCGCCGCCGAACGGTCACTGGAGCACCTTTGCTGCTTACACGCAGCTCGCATCGGCGGCAACGGCGAACCGCCTGAGTGGTCGAACCGCAGCGTGAACCGCGTCCGGACACTTCCGTGCGGATTGCCGCTCCGTGTAGATTTCTCTATACGATCGCGGAGGAGGGTTCACATGCGGAGTCTGAGTGTCATCGATGTCGTGATCATCGCCGGCGTGGTTGCGCTGCTGGTGTTCTTGAGCACCAAGGAGTTTCCTCGCTACTCCGGACGCACTTTCGGCGAACCACCTGCAGCGGTGGAGAAGGATTGATGGCGGCGAAGGACGTCTCCCGCAAGTCTAAGCGGCGTGGACCGAGACACCTGGTCTGTGCCTTCGCCTCACCGGCACGCATCGAGGAAACCGGAACTACGGTCCTGGTGAAGGGCAAAGGCGTCTACGTTTGGGACGATCGCGGCAACCGTTACATCGATGGCCTGGCGTCGCTGTGGAACGTGAGCGTGGGCCACGGACGCCGGTCGGTCGCCAAAGCGGTTGCGGCTCAAATGAACAAGATCTCGTACGCGCCGACGCTGCTCGGTTTCTCTTCGAAGCCGGCGCAGAAACTCGCGACGCGGATCGCCCGTATGGCTCCAAAGGGGTTGACGCGCGTCGTCTTCACCGGTGGCGGCTCGGAAGCGAACGAATCGGTCATTCGTCTGGTCCGTCTCTATTGGCGCCTGCGACAACGACCCGACAAGGTCAAGGTCGTCGCCCTGAATCGCGCCTATCACGGCTCGTCGACCGGAGCGGCAAGTCTTACGGGCATGCCGAACTTCCATCAGTACTACGAGCCACTGATGCCCGGCGTGGCGCGCATGGCGCGGCCGTATTGCTACCGCTGCGAGTTGAAGCTGACCTACCCGCAGTGCGCCGTCGCCTGCGCCGATGAGCTCGAGATGATCATCAACCGCGAGGGCGCCGATACGATCGGCGCTTTCATCGCCGAACCCGTACAAGGCGTCGGCGGCGTCGTCGTACCACCAACCGGCTACTTCGAACGCATCCGCGAGATCTGCGATCGGCACGAGGTCCTCTTCGTCGCCGACGAGGTCATCACCGGCTTCGGCCGCCTCGGCACCAACTTCGGCATCGAACGCTGGCAGGCGACGCCCGACATGATCGCCTTCGCCAAAGGTGTGACCAGCGGCTATCTGCCGCTCGGCGGCGTGCTGTTGAGCGAGTCTATTTTTCAAACCCTCGTCGGCGCGGGCCCTGATTTCTCCCTCCACCATGGGTTCACCTACTCCGGGCATCCGGTGGTTTGCGCAGCGGGACTAGCGAATCTCGACATCATCAAGCGCGAAGGCCTGATCGAGCGCGTCCGCAAGCTGGCGCCGTACTTTGCCCGCGCTCTCGACCAGCTGACACGACACGCGATCGTCGGCGATGTGCGCACCGCCGGCTTGATGGCCGGCGTCGAGCTCGTCCGCGATCGCGAAACCAAGGAGCCGTTCGCGGCGGTTGAGGCGATCGCGACGCGAGTGCGTGACCGCGCCCGGCAGCACGGATTGATTGTGCGCGCCAGCGGCGACATCGTCTCCCTCTGCCCGCCCCTGATCATCAAGAAGAAGCAGATCGACCAGATCGTGGAGATCCTCGACCAGGTCATCGGCGACATCGAGCAGGAACTGGAGCCAATTCCCGCGGCTGCCACAGCGACCGCGTAGACATGTCGGGCATGTCCCCGCGCAGCTGAAGTCCCGTTGCAAGCTTCCGACCCCTCACCGCGACCGTCGACACTCAGCTACTGGCTTGGCGCCGCCGTCGTCATCCTGGCGTGGGCCGTCCTCGAGCTCTGGGGGCTCGGCGCGGTTCCGTTTCATACCAAGGGCGAGCCGCGCGAAGCCCTGGTCGTCTGGGAGATGACCCACGGAGGCGGTTGGATCCTCCCCAAGCGAAACGGAACCGAGCTGCCGTCGAAGCCGCCGCTGTTTCATTGGCTGGGAGCGCTGACATCGTTGGCACGCGGCGCGACGGACGAATGGAGCATCCGCTTTCCTTCGACGGCACTGTCGCTGCTCGGCGTGCTCGGAGTCTTTGCGGCGGCGACGGTTCTATGGACGCCGGTGGCCGGATTGGGCGCGGCGCTCTCGTTGATGACGACATTCGAGTGGGCCCGTGCGGCGACCAACGCGCGAGTCGACATGACGCTGACGGTTTGTCTCGAAGCCGCATTCCTGGGGTTTCTGTTTTTCCATCGGACACGCCGGCTGGTGTGGCTGGTGGTCTTCTATGCGGGCATGGCGTTCGCCGCTCTCGGCAAGGGCCCGGTGGGGATCGTTCTGCCGGCTGCCGTGGCGTTGGCGACCATCATCGCGACGCGCGATCGATCCGTGCCGCGAGACATGCACTTGCTCCGGGGGGCGGCGGCCGTTCTCGCCGTCGCCGGCAGCTGGTATCTGCTGGCGATCCAGCTCGGTGGAAGCGACTTCGTGAACAAGCAGCTGCTGAACGAAAACCTTTTCCGTTTCGTGGGCGGCGCGCAGTTCTCGGGCGGCCATCGCCACTCGAATGTGGCTCTCTTCAGTTTGGTTCTGCTGGGGTTGATGCCCTGGGCGCTATTCCTGCCGTCGATTGCGAACGAGCTGCGCAAGCGGAGGCGGCAGCTCTCGTTTTCTGGCGGCGAGCTCTACTGTGTCGCTTGGATCGCAATCGTCTGTCTCTTCTACGCATCGGTCACCAGCAAGCGCAGCGTCTATCTGCTCGCGATCTACCCCGCGGTAGCGATGCTCTTCGGATGGTGGCTGACGCAGGTGACGGAGCCGGCGGCGCGTTGGCGCAGCGTTGTGCTCGCGGGTACCGCTGGGGTCGCGGCTGCAGCGGCCGGATTGTTGCTCGGCGTCGTCCTCGTGCAGCTCAGCGGCCTGCCGGTACTGAACCTCGTCGGCGATCTATTGTCGGCGCGCGACCGCACCAATCTCCTCGCGGTCTCACAGGCGCTGACGGGCGAGCCGCGGCTGACGGTGACCTGTCTTGGTATCGCCGTCGTCGCCTTGTTGGGTGTCAGCCTCGCAAGCAGCAGAGGACGACTGCCCATCGCCTGCGGCTCGTTGTTTGTGGCTGCGGCTGCGATCACGATCGCGATACGGCTTTCGGTACTGCCGGCGATCGCGCGGCAGGCGACGCTGCGCGACTTCATTCGCGAAGCCAAAGCCGTCGCCGGACCCGCCGACGCGATGTTCTTCTACCGCACCTTCGACTACGGCGCCGTCTTCTATTCGGACGGCCACATCCCGACATACGACGGCTCGTTTCCGGCGGAAGGTTCGCGTTTTCTGCTGATGTCGCGCGGCGAGTGGGAGGGCGTGCGCGCCAGAGCGGTCAACCACTACGAGCAGGTCCGCCTGCCCAGCGATCCGCGCCCGCTGGTTCTGATCCGCCGTCGTTGACAGCGTTTCGCCAGCTGGCATATGCCGTTAACGCCGCTTCGGCGGCGACTCCCATGCGCTGTGGGATCGGCCCTTCCACGGTTTGTGTCGCGTTGCTGCTCGGGCTCCATGCTCCGGCGGCCGTGTCGGCCGCGACGTTTGCGGTCGGCAGCGGCACCGACGGGGCGGACGTCGCGCCGGGCGACGGGGTGTGCGCCACCGGCGCGGGCACGTGCACGTTGCGTGCGGCCGTCGAGGAAGCCAACGCGCTGCCGGGGTCCGATACGGTCACGTTGCAGGCTTTGAAGCACACGATCACCGGCGCCGCGCTGAGCATCACCGGCGACATCGTCGTCACCGGGCCGGGTTCGGCGCTGTGCACGATCAAAGGTAAGAAGGGGAAGCGGCTCTTTCGGCAGGATCTTCGTCTGGCGATCGAGCGCGAAGGCCACGGAGGCCTCGTTGCGACCGATCCGCGCGACCAATTCCTGGTAGGATTGCTTGCGCCACCCTGCCAAATGCCGGGCTAGCGCCGACATAGCTTCTTTCTTATTCATTTCCTGCCCTGTCGGTAGCGATACCCGTACCGGTGTCCCGATTCGAAAGTCATAGGTGCTTCGGGCAAATGCCGCGCGTCTTCACACGGCGCGCCGGCGACGGTCACCGGGAAGTTTCAGTTCCGTCCTCATCGGGAATCGGTTTCGAACTTGAGCAACGCTTCACGCTGCTGCTCGGGCGTCATTATGTTTCAGTTCCCTCCTCATCGGGAATCGGTTTCGAACCAAACAACAAGGGCATGCTAGCGTTTTGCACTCGAGTTTCAGTTCCCTCCTCATCGGGAATCGGTTTCGAACGAGCCGTGCAACTTCCTGCTCCGTTGTTTCGTTGGCGTTTCAGTTCCCTCCTCATCGGGAATCGGTTTCGAACCGGCGTTCGGTGGAAGCGTAGCGGCGTAGGCGTCTGTTTCAGTTCCCTCCTCATCGGGAATCGGTTTCGAACATGGCCCGCTCCTGTCGCGACGGGGCATGACCGTGTTTCAGTTCCCTCCTCATCGGGAATCGGTTTCGAACACATCGGCGGTGCGGCGACCGTCGTGCTCGCTGGACGTTTCAGTTCCCTCCTCATCGGGAATCGGTTTCGAACGGAGATGCGGCATGAAGGCTAGCGAGCAGTTGAGGGGTTTCAGTTCCCTCCTCATCGGGAATCGGTTTCGAACCACGGCGCTGAAGCCAGCCTACGAGCCGATTATCTGTTTCAGTTCCCTCCTCCGGAGCCTGTCAATGAAAGTGAGACACTCCCCATACGAATTTAGTGTAGCGACGCCGGCGGAGTTTGTGCCGACGGCGTGAT
>Ga0187892_10002665_pt1 | contig 34751 bp, 29 predicted proteins | sample MA1701073metaG_FD_139345 | JGI IMG/M metagenome (GOLD analysis project Ga0187892, IMG submission 139345) | Bio-ooze microbial communities from a basaltic lava cave in the Kipuka Kanohina Cave System on the Island of Hawaii, USA - MA170107-3 metaG ... | reverse complement strand
GATCTCGCCGCTGGAGGCCTTGCGCAGGATGAGGCTGCGGATGTCCTCGTTGATGACGAAGAGCTCGTAGACGCCGATGCGCCCCTTGTAGCCGGTCTTGCGGCACGCCTCGCACCCCTCGCCACGGAACAGGCTGACGTTGTGCGTCTCCGTCACGCCGATCGCGAGCAGGTCGCCCGGATCGGGCTCGTGGGGGACCCGGCACATCTGGCAGATCCGCCGCACGAGGCGCTGGGCGAGGGCGCCGCTCAGCACCGAGGCGATCAGGAACGCCTCCACGCCCATGTCTTGAAGTCGCGTGATGGCGCTGGGCGCGTCGTTCGTGTGCAGGGTGGAGAAGACCAGGTGACCCGTCAGCGCGGCGTGCACGGCGATCTCCGCGGTCTCGAGATCGCGGATCTCGCCGACCATGATCACGTCCGGGTCCTGGCGGACGATGTGACGCAGACCTCCGGCGAACGTGAGCCCGATCTTGGGCCGGACCGCGATCTGGTTCACGCCCTTGAGCTGATACTCGACGGGATCCTCGATCGTGATGATCTTCTTCTCCGCCGAGTTGATCTTGTCGAGGGCCGCGTAGAGCGTGGTCGTCTTGCCGGAGCCCGTGGGCCCCGTGACCAGCACGATGCGGTTCGGCTGGTTGATCAGCCGATCGAAGATGCGCGCGGTGCCCGGACTGAACCCCAGCTTGTCGAAGGGCAGGAACACCGACGAGCGATCCAGGAGGCGCATCACGATCGACTCGCCGTGGATCGTCGGAACGGTCGAGACCCGGATGTCCACGCGCCGACCGCCGAGCGTCATGCGGATCCGGCCGTCCTGCGGCAGTCGGCGCTCGGCGATGTTGAGCTCGGCCATGAGCTTGATGCGCGAGGTGACCGCGGCCTGCAGCCGGCGGGGCGGCGCTTCCAGATCGTAGAGAATGCCGTCGATCCGATACCGCACGCGCAGCGTGTCCTCGGCGGGCTCGATGTGGATGTCGGAGGCCTCGGCGGTCACGGCTTCCTCGATGAGAAGGTTCACGAGGCGCACGACCGGTGCCTCGAACGCCATGTCACGGAGCTGCGTGATGTCCTCTTCGCGCTCGCCTTCGCCCTCCGCCGGCGAGATGCCTTCGACGATCTTCTGCAGCGCGGTCGACGCGCCGTAGGTGCGCTCGATCGCTTCGAGAATCGCCTCCTTCGGCGCGACGCACAGCGCGATGCTCATCCCGAGCGTCTCGCGAAGCTCGTCGACCAGCAGTGGATTGGTCGGATCCGCGGTGGCCACGCAGAGCGTGGTGCCCTCGACCGAGACCGGACACGCCAGGTATTGCCGCAGGTACTTGGGGGAGAGGTTCTTCAGGACCGGCAGCGTGAACGGCAACTCTTCAGCCGACAGGAATGCGAGCCCGCGCTGCTGCGCGAGCGCGCGGAGCACGTCGTCCGCCGACACCGCGCCCAGCGCGACCAGCGCGTCCCCCAGCCGCTCCCGCGACTGGCGCGCCCGCTTGAGCGCCATGCCCAGCGTTTCGGGAGTGATGAGCCCGGCCTGGAGGAGAATCTCCCCCAGGATCTTCGGCCCAACCGCGGTGACCCGAGCCGCCCCCATTGGAATGTCGATTATGCTCCGCACGCCGATCACGGTCAAGAAATCTGGCTCGAAATGGGCGAAAAGAAAGACCGACCTGATGCCCCGGCGTGACCCGTACGTCGAGCCCATCCGACATGCGCGCCGTCCGCGGGTCACCCCCCAGCCAGACGAGGACGGCGGCGGCTTTATTCGCTCGACCCCACCCTTTGGTCGGATTGCGGGCCGCGCCATGTTCGGCTATTCTCCCGGCGCTGCACGCTTCGGGCGCAACTCAGGGGGAGCCATGGAGCACGCTTGCAGGAGCGGCGCGCCGTCGAGACCGCGGGCTGACCGCGGTTCCGCGCCGCAGGTCCTGATCGCCAGTCCGACCCCCGCCGTCCGGCGGCGCTGGGCTGGGGCGCTGCGAGGCCAGTTCCCCGTCCACGAGGCCGAACGTCTGGCCGTGGTCGAGCGACGCATGGAGGAGCTCCATCCGGATGTGGTGTTTCTCGATCTCGCCCTGCCGGGACTGGGCGGCGTCGGCGGCGTGCCCGCGGTTCAGCGGCTGAGCCCGACGGCCCGGATGGTGTTGCTCACGGGATCTCCCGGCGAGAAGCAGGCGGTGCTCGCGCTGCTGGCGGGGGCGCGCGGTTACTGCGACCGCAGCATCGGCCGCGTCCTCATGCGCAAGGCCGTCGAGGTGGTGCAGCGAGGCGAGATCTGGATCGAGCGCCGCGTGGTGCCGCTCCTGCTGCAAAAGGTGCGGGCGCTCGGGCAGGAGCGCGGCATGGAGCCCACGGGCTCCGACGGTCCGCCGCTCCACCTGCTCGGTTCCCGCGAGCTCGAGATCGCGCGCCTGGTCGGGGGGGGGGCCAACAACAAGGAGATCGCGGGCAGCCTCGACATCTCCGAAGCCACCGTCAAGGCGCATCTCACGTCGATTTTCCGCAAGCTCAACGTGTCCGATCGACTCCGGTTGGCGCTGTGCGTGGCAGAGCACATCGGGGCCACCCGCCCGCTGATCGCCGCCGCGGCTCCGATCAGCAGCCTGACTCGCGCGCGCGAACAGTGAGCCGGGCGCGGGGTCACTGGACCTCGGTACACCCGGACTAAAGTCCAATTGACGGCCCCGGCGCTCTCGCCGCTAGATAGCGGCGACAAGGACGCGCCCAGCACATGCCCCCTATCACAGTCGTCGTCGCCGATCACGAGAAGGCGAGCCGCTCCACCTGCGTGAGCCTGCTTCAGCCGCTGAAGGACGTCGCGGTGGTCGGCAAGGCGGCGAGCGCCCCGGAAGTGGCTCTCGCGGCCAGGCTGAAGCCCAGCATCCTGCTCCTGGATCTGGCGCTGTCCGGTGCCAATCGCACGGCGTTGCTCCCGATGATCAGGCGGGAGAGCCCGCGCACCAAGGTGATCCTCCTCACGCGGCGGGCTTCCGAGCAGCGAATCCTCGATGCGCTGGCGCAGGGGGCGCCCGGGTATCTCGAGAAGACGTCGTTGCGGGCCTTCTTACCCAAGGCCGTGCGCGTCGTCGCCGCGGGTGAAGCGTGGGTCCCCCGCCGGATGATCGCCAAGATCGTCGATCGGCTCGTCACCCTGAACGCCCCGGCCCAGGGCGCTCCGGCGCCGGGCTAGGAGCCCGTCGGAGAATGTTGGCCGTTCCGGACCAAGCCGCTATGTACTTCTCTTCATCGGTGAGCGTTGCGGGATCGATCGTCAGCCGGCCGGTTGGGAAAACGATTTCCCACCGTTTTCCGGAGGGCGCCTTCTCAGTTGCGCCAAGAGTTTCCCCCGCCGCGGACGGCGGCGCTTCGGTTCGAGAGGCGGAGCGCGAGGAATGTTCAGAGGTTAGCACGAGGATGGGATTCATCGGGCGGATGGTCCGCGCCTTGCGTATGGCAGGGGGTTTCCCGCTGTCGCACGAGCGCGTCTGGTCGTAAGCAAGGCGCAGGGAACGACGAGCAGTAAGCACACGTCGCAGCGAGACGAATCGAGACCCGGTCCGCGCGGCCACGGAGCAACAGAGCGAGCTTGGACCGAAGGGTATTGGACCAAGGTCCAATTGACCGCCGTGGAAGGAGAGCTTAAGGAAAACGAACCGGGCGGAACGCGTTCGTCTCATGCACATCTCTTACGCGATCGGCGGAGCCGAGCCGTTGTCCAACAGATCCAGCGAGACAGAAGCACCCCAACAACGGGAGAAGAGCAATGAAGAGCGATACCAGGGACTCGAGGAACCGCGGTGGCCGGATGATCTTGGCAGCTTTCCTGTTCGGGGCGCTCGCGCTCGGCCTGGCTGCGCCGAGCCCCGCCGCGGCTGACGATTGCGTGGCGCTGGGGGGGACGCTCGTCCCCGCCGCCCCGCCGAATGAGTGCCAGATCTCGGGCCCGACGACGCCCAAGACGGGCACGTTCAACCTCGATGAGACCTTGCACATCCTATCGGGAGGCACTCTCAACGTCGCGCCCGCTGGCATCACCATCAACATCGCGCCGGTCGCGCCAAACACGCGGGCCGACCTCGTCATGGAGAACAACAGCCTGATCGACGGCAACGTGCCGAGCTGCCAGGGCGCCGATACCGGCGCCGCGATCACCGTGTCGCTGTCCAACGGCAACGTCAATCTCAAGCCCGGCTCGATCGTCCGCTCCAACTCCTGCGCGGGCGGCTTCATCCAGATCATCGCCGCTCCCCCCGGCACGATCGACATCGACGGGCTGGTCGAGTCCGTGGGAAGCAACACTGGCAGCTCGCCGAAGAGGCCCGGCGGCGGGCCGATCACGATCAAGGCCGGCTGCGTTCTCACGATCACCGACCAGGGCAAGGTGAGTAGCCGGGGAGGGGATCCAGGCGCCGACCTCGTCCACCTGGAGGGCTGTGTGGTGACGGTCTTCGGCCTGGTGGAGTCCACCGGAACCGGCCACCAGATTCCCAACACCCCGGCCAATAGCTGCTCCGATGCGCCCACGGTCGGGCCGCGTCGCAATCCGGTGACGCGTCCGGGCAAGCCTCAGAAGTCCACCGCGTGCGTCGAGATCTGGTCCGGGACGACCCTCTTGATCGACAGCACCGGTTCGCACAAGGGCGAGGTCAACGCCGACGTCGGCTTCACGGGTGGCCCGGAGGGCAGGGGCTGGATCGATCTCTTCGCCAACCTCGACATCAACATCAACGACGGAGCCGGCAACGGCCAGAGCCGGTTCCCCACACCGTTCGCCGTGCACGCCAATGGTGGGCTGCAACAGAACAGCGACGACGGCGGCCTGATCACGATCAAGTCTCTCCTGGGGAGCGTGGCCACGACCGGCAACGCGATCCAGGCGGATGCCACCGGTCCCAATTGCGGCGGCTGTGATGGCGGTGAGATCGTCGTCGAGGCCAAGATCAATATCAACTTCAGTGGTTCGGCGATCTTTGCCCGCGGCGACACGGACTCAGGGGGCGGGTTTGGGAACGGCGGGAAGATCGGACCCCTGGCCACGCCGATCCGCGCCTTCACCGGCTTCCTGAGCTGGACGAGCGGCGTGGGCGATGCACGGCCGACCGGTAGCGCCGTCCCCGCGGCTCAGCGCGGGCAGATCACGCTTCAGGCCTGCGCTGCGGCTGGCGGTGTGACGCTCGGCGCCACCTTCCCGGTCAACGGCGTGGTGGTGCTGCCGTACCCCAACGTCCTGCCGTCTTCGTGCGTCGGTGCTCCGGTGCTCCCGGCCTACGCGACCCCCTTCCCGTCGGCGACGTGCGACACCCAGTGCCGCCTGATTCCGAGCGGCGGCAAGCGGGGGATGAAGTTCAACGACCTCGACGGCAACCACCTCAAGGGCGGCGCCGAACCCGGACTCCAGAACTGGGAGATCCGTGTCTACGATACCGCGAACGTGCAGGTGAACTCCCAGCTCACCGACGCGGCGGGCAACTACGCGTTCGCCCTGAACCCTGGCAGCCACAAGGTCTGCGAGGTGCTCAAGCCCGGCTGGACTCAGACCTGCCCGACGGGCGTCCCCCCGAATGGGCTTGACTGTAATGGGGCTGCCACGACGATCGCGGATTGCGACGCAATCGACCCGGCGCTCGCCCCGCTCGGTTACGCCATCACCATCACCACCGGGCTGGACGAGGGCAATGACTTCGGCAACACCTTCGAAACCCCGCCCTGCCCCGAGGACCCCGCGGCCGTCTGCTCGTGCTCCGTCGGGCCGCAGTTCTCGACGCTCGACCTCGCGTATCACGACCCCACGTGCGGCTTCAATGGGGCCACCATCTGCATGTTCGCCAACACCGTGGAGAACGCGAAGCTCGACGGCGACCTGACGCTCAAGATCACCCAGTGCACGTTGGCCAGGATGACGGCGCTGGACAACAACGCGCCGGTGGTGGACGTCACGAGCACGGGCAAGCTGACGATCGTCGGGCCCGACACCGTCGGCGGGACCATCGGCTGGCTCGTCCAGTCGAGCGGGCACGAGCTCCGCGGCCTCCGGGCCAGCGGCGCCAGCCAGTACGGGGCGTGGATCAAGGGCAATGACAACAGCGTCGCCTTCAACACGGTCAGCGGGAGCCCCGTCGGCATCCGGATCGAGGGCATCAACAACGACGTCCGCGGCGGCACCATCTCGGGGAACTCCGGCGACGGGGTCCAGGTGGCGGGCGGCCCCGGCAACAAGATGCGCGGCGCCAACGTGCAGCAGAACAGCGGCAACGGCATCGTGGTCGAGGGCTCGGGGAACACGGTGCGGGACAACGGCCGCGTCAACAACAACATCAAGAACGGCATCCTGGTCACCGGCAACGGCAACACGATCCTCAACAACGCGACCGGAAGCGACAAGGGCAAGGGGAACATCGAGAACGGCATCAAGGTGACCGGCACCGGCAACACGCTGGACAGCAACAAGGCGAACGCCAACACGTTGCACGGGTTCCACATCACCAGCACGGCGACCGGGACCCGGCTCAAGAACAACCAGAGCAACCAGAGTCCCAATGGCGCCTGCGGTGCCAGCTCGAAGGAGAACTGCCAGAAGGAGTACCAGCTGGACGTGGGCGCGGTGAACCTGGGCGGCAACAAGGCCGACCAGATCGGCATCCCCAAGGTGTCGGCCCCGCAGAAGTGCGCGGTCTTCCCGGCGCCGCTGGCGTGCGAATAGGGGGCAGGCGAGCACGACACGACGACCACCACAACAGGTGTCTGGGGCCGGCACGCGCCTCGAGAGCAACCGGCGCGTGCGGCCCTATTCCAACAGGAGAACTGCAGCGAGCAGCGTCGTAACCGCGTTCTGACCAGAGTTGGCCGGAACTCATGGCGAGGGGGGCCGAAACATGAGCACAATCACTGGACTCTGCCGCAGTGGGATCTTGTCTTGGGGTGTCGTGGGCGCCACGGCGCTCCTGCTCTCGCTGCTGGGTGGCGCGCGCCCGGCGCTCGCGGTCAACGACTTCTGCGACGTGGTGACGGCGACGGAGTGCCAGGTGACGTCGCTTCACAACCTCGGGGCCGGGGGCACGTTCACCGTGGATCGTGTCCTCCACATCTTTGGGGCGACCGCGGAGCTCAGGACGAATGCGGGGAGTACCCTGACCCTGAACATCGCGGGCGGGTCGCCGAACGGACTGGTCATGGAGCTCGGGGGCAAGATCACCGGGAACTCCACCAGTTCCGCCACTGCCGGCGCCACCATCAACATCAACGTCGCGGCCGGCAATATCCTGCTGGCCACGAGCGGCGCGACCATATCGGCGAACAACACCGCGAACAGTTGTCCCGGTAACACCGCCCTCGGCAGAGGGGGCATCATCAACATCACCGCCAGTGGACTCGCCGCCAAGATCACCACCGAGGATGGCACGACGATCTCCGCCAACGGCATCGCCCCGGACGGCGGGGGCGGTTGCCCTGCTGGCGCGATCAACATCACCGCCCCCAACCAGGGCGAAATCAACATCGACGGTGATGTCCTGGCCCAGAACAACGGAGAAGGCGCCGGCAGTACCGGCAACGGGGGGACCCAGAAGGCCGGTGGTGGGCCGATCTTCCTCATCGCGGCCTGCAACCTGAGCATCAGTGACACCGGGCTCGTGAGCAGCAGGGGAATCGATCCAGGCGCCGACCTCGTGCATCTGGAGGCCGGCTGCGACATCACCATCAACGGCAAGGTCGAGTCAACGGGCGCCGGCCATGCGGTACCGGGGAACCCGCCCAATAGCTGCAACAATGTGACCCCGTATGCCGGCCCGCCGGTCGCCGTCCGTCGCAATCCCGCAACTCGTCCGGACAAGCCCTCGAATTCCGTGGGCTGCGTCGAGGTGTGGGCGGGCGGGAGCCTGACCATCAACCGCACCACCGGCGGGCTCAACGGCGAGATCAACGCCGACACCGGCAACGGCGGGGCCCAGGGGACCTCCTGGATCGATCTGTTCTCAGGCCGCGGCGACGTCAGGATCCTGAACACAGACCCGAACACCGCCGCGGTCCATGCGAACGGAATCGCCGGGAGCAACGACAATGGCGGCGAGGTCACCGTCAAGTCGCGCGACGCTCAGGTCATCCTGAACGGTCTGGCCCTCCAGGCCAATGCGCTCGGCGGCGGCGGCGATGGGGGGACCGTCGAGGTCGAGGCGAAGCTCAACATCGACCTCACCAAGATCGCCCTGACCCAGTTCGACGGCATCGTGCAGGCCAAGGGGGCGACGGGCGATAATACGAATGGCGGGCACATCATCATGAACTCTTTCCAGGGGAACATCGCGGCGGGTTCGGCGGCGAACCTGAACGTCACGGGAAAGACTCCTCCTAACGGGGTCGTCGACCTGATCGCGTGCGGCACGATCGCCTTCCCGCCGGGGACGGTCACGCCGGCCGGGGCGACAGTCAACAAGTCGGCCAATACCTGTCTCGGCAACCCCACGTTCGAGCCATACGTTCGCCTGGCGGACTGCCCCTGCAATGGTCCGCAGCCCGCCCCGGGCAACTGCACGAAGGCCTCGGTGCAGGCGGTCCTCAACCCGGCCACGGGTCGCTTCCCTGGCAACCTGGGTCCCGATGTCACGGTCAGGCTCGACCTCGGGCAAACCGTCCAGAACGCCGTGAGTACGGCCGGCGATACGAACGCGGACGGCTACATCCTCGTTCTCGTCGTCAAGGACGCGAGCGGCCTGCTCGGCGGGAACACTGTCGAGAACGTCGTGATTGGTCAGGCATATCCGAATCGCTTCGGGTTGCTGGCGTGCAGCGTGACCGTGCGCGCGGCCGACCCCAACCTGGCCGCCGGCAACATCACGCCGACGGCCTCGAGCCCCGTGGGGAGCCCGGAGAACATCTTCGTGATGGACCTCCACGGCACCGATAGCGACCTCGCGGGCTGGCTGGTGGAGGGCAACAACCGCTACATGCGCAACGTGAACACCGTGGGCAACGCGCTCGGCATCCACTTCATCGGCAACAACAACACGATGCACAACGGCACCGCCGAGGGTAATTCCGGCGTCGGCATCCTGGTGGAAGGCACCGGCAACCAGATCAACGATGCCCACTCGTTCGACAACGACAGCCATGGCATCCAGATCGTCGGCAACAACAACGTGATCAACAAGGCGAGCGCCGGCGACAAGGCCAAGCCGAATCTGGGTGACGGGATCCACGTGAGCGGCAGCCTGGACGACCTGGTGGCCGCCACGGGCAACAAAATCCTGGAGTCGAACGCGTTCGCGAACTCCGGCTACGGCATCTTCGTGGTCGGCAACTCCAACGAGCTCAAGCTCAACGACGTGGGCGAGCGCGCCAAGGGCAATGGCCTAGATGGTGTCTACGTGAAGGGCAACAGCAACCAGCTCATCTCGAACGACGCCTTCGACAACACCGGTAACGGGTTCACCATCGTCGGCAACACCAACACGCTCACGACCAACCGCGCCGGCGACAGCGGCAGCGGCAACGGGGGCGACGGGTTCAACATCAGCGGCATCGGCAACACGCTGGATGGCAACCGGTCCAACGCCAATGACCTGACCGGGTTCAACTTCTCCAGCGCGGCCGGCACCGGCAACAAGTTGAAGAACAACAAGAGCAACGAGGGCGCCCAGGGTAGCTCCAAGGAGAACGGCGGCTGCGAGTACAACTTCGCCGAGAGCACGAGCCTGGACCAGGGCGGCAACAAGAAGAACAATGCGAACTTCGTGGGAACCGGCACCCCGAAGAAGTACCTGGCGGGGTGCTACGAGTTCTAGGCGCGGCCTAGGCTCGGATACTGACCGGAAGTCCAAGGGGCGCAGGACCGTTTCGGTCCTGCGCCCTCTCTCTTGCATCGCGCAGCCATCGGAACGGAAGTTGCGAATACCGGTCTGGCCAGGTTACGCTGAGCCCCTGCGGTGAGCACGCCGGGTCGGGTCGGCGAGATGACGTCGACGACCCGAGAAAGGAAGGACCATGAGCAGTAGAGGGCCGAGGATTCTGGCGGCAGCGCCGATCGTGGCGCTCTTGATCGGGCTGCACGCGGCCAGCGCTCAGCCAGGGCAGAGTGGCCGCAACGCCGGCGCGGCGGCCAAGGTCGGCCATGAGGTCATCACGCAGCAGGAGCTCGAGCAGGCGGCGAAGGCCGAGCTCGCGAAGCTCGAGGAGCAGCGCTATGCCATCCTGGAGCAGAAGCTCGAGCAGCTCATCGGCGAGAAGCTCCTCGCCCAGGAGGCGGCCCGCCGCAACCTCTCGCTGGAGCAGCTGCTCAAGACCGAGGTCTACGGGAAAGCCGCCGACGTGCCCGAGTCCGAGGTGACGGCGTTCATCCAGCAGAACCGCTCCCGTCTACCCCGCGGCGGTGACGAGACCGACCTCCGGCTCCGCGTGTGGGATCATCTCCGCTCGCAGCGTGTCGCCCAGCAGCGGCAGAGCTACCTCGAAGCGCTTCGCACCCAGGGAAAGGTCACGGTGTTGCTCGAGGAACCTGTGGCCGCCCGGGTGTCGGTCAGCGACAGGGGCTTCGCCCGCGGACCCCAGGACGCGCCGGTCACGATCGTCGAGTTCTCGGACTTCCAGTGCCCGTTCTGCAAGAACGTCACCGCCACGCTGAAGCAGCTCCTGGACAAGTACCCCGGGAAGGTCCGCTGGGTGTTCCGCGACTATCCGATCGTTGGCCTGCACCCGGGCGCGCCCAAGGTGCACGAGGCGGCCCGCTGCGCCGCGGAGCAGGGAAAGTTCTGGGAGTACCACGACCTCGTGTTCGAGCGTTCGCCCCGCCACAGCGCCCAGGAGCTGAAGCAGTACGCGCAGGAGCTCAAGCTCGACCCCGCCGCGTTCGCGCAATGTGTGGACACGGCCAAGTACCAGGCGGCGGTCGATCAGGACGTCCAGGAGGGGAGCCGACTCGGCGTGTCGGGCACCCCGACCTTCTATATCAACGGCCGGCAGCTCGTCGGCGCCCAGCCCATCACGGCCTTCCAGAAGCTCATCGACGGCGAGCTGGCGAGGAAGGCCTCCCAGTAGTTCTCCGTCCCCCTCACCCTGACCCTCTCCCCCAAGGGGGGAGAGGGAACCGGCACGACGAGATCCCTCTCCCCTCGGGGGAGAGGACAGGGTGAGGGGGCCGACGGCTTACCGGAGCAGCGGCGAGATGCCGAGCTGGATCGCCACGATCCCGAGGTACTCGTGCAGCACCGTCTCCGCGGCCCGGCGGTCGCGCCACCACTGATCCGTCACAAAGCGCTCGTCCCGGACGGGCACGACGATGCCGGGAATCGTGTCTTGCGCTTCTCGTGACCAGATGAGCTTCACGCGACGCGTGTGCTGGGCCGAGCTGACCAGGATCACCCGCCGGTAACCCTCCGCTCGCGCCAGCTGATACGCGATCCGCAGCTCTGACTCCGTCGTTCGCGACGGCTCCGGGACCGCGACGATGCGGTCGCTCGGCACCCCGAGGCGCTCCAGGGCGAGCCGCGCTTCTCCCTGCGAGTCCAGGCCGCGGATGCCGAGCTCGATCAGCTCCAGCACCCGCCCCGACGTGCGCTCCCGGGAGAGCACGATGCGCGGCGCCCACCCTTCCTTCAGCAGCGTCGCGCCCATCCGCTCGCGCGACGGCGTGCCGCCGGCGAGCACGATGATGGCGTCCGCATGCTGCAGCCGCTCCTCCACCACGAGCCACTCTCCGACCAGGTCCAGCAGGGGCTGGTGCATGGCGAGTGCCAGCGCCAGCAGGCCGATGCCGCCAAGCGTCACGCCGAGGAGCCACTGCCGCTGGCGGGACTTCAACGGGCGAGCTCGACCACATACTCGTGGATGCGTCGGGCGTCTACCGCATCCGGATCGAGGGCCAGGTACTTGCGGAAGGCGACCTGCGCATCGGCGCGGTCCCCGCTCTCGTAGTAGAGCAGGCCGAGCTGCCGGAACGGATCGGCGTAGGTGGGATCGAGACCCGCCGCGCGCTCGTAGGCCTGCCGCGCCAGTGTTCGGAGCCGACCGGCATCCGCGGCGCGACCCGGCCGCTGCGCCTGCAGCCGGTGCAGATCGCCGTAGACCACGTAGGCCGCGGCATCCGTCGGCATCAGCGCCAGCACGTGATCGAGCTGAGCGCGGGCGAGCTCGAAGCGGCCGGCGCGCACGTCCAGCGCCGCGTTCTCCCTGACGAGCACGCGAGTTCTGGCCGCGAACTCGTTCCCGTTCCGGTTGAGGCTCCTGGGATCGAGGCCGGCGTAGCGGGCCTGGAGCAGCTCGCGCGCGTTCCGCGCCCGTTCCTCGAGCTGCGACCGGTTGCCGAAGAAGAACGGCTCGAGCGCGCCGGAGTCGCCGTACCGCCTCTGCAGCAGCTCGAACGCGCGCGGCGCCTGGCCCGGGTCATACCCGGCCTCCACCATGCGCCGGAGACCCTGGACGTCCGCGTCGCGCTCGAGCGCCCGCCCATACCCGCGGACGGCGGCGCGCGATGCGAGCGGCAGCCCGCGGAAAACGGCCGGGGCCGCGCTCACGCTCTCCGGGACGCGGGCGTCCAGTCCGAGCGCGGCCCGGTGCGTCACGTGGGTGAGCTCGTGGGCCAGGATCGCGGCCAGCTGCGCTTCGTTCTCCAGCCGGGCCAGCAGCCCCGTGTGGAGGTAGACGCGCCCGTCCGGCATCGCGAAGGCGTTGAGGGTCGGATCGCCAACCACGGACACGCGGATGGGTGGCGCGGACGCGATCATCTGCGCGGGGGCGACCCGGGCCGCGACGCGCGCCAGATATTCTTCCAGGAGCGGATCGCCGTAGGGCTGCCCAGCCTTGTCGAGCGTTTCTTCCTCCTTCGCTGCCTGATTCCACAGTTCCCGCTCGTGAAAGGTCGTCGACGCGCACGCCGGTAACGTCAGCAGAAGAGCCAGCCACGCGAAAAGCTTGGAGGCCACCCCTCCACGACGATAGGATGACCGACAGGAGGTGCCCCCCATGCGCCGTTTACTCGTGCTGTCCGTGATCCTGCTGAGCCTGACCGCCTGCGCGTCCTCTCCGCCCCGCGTCCAGCGGAGCGAGTTCGAGGACATCCCGGTTCCCAAGGGCCTGACGCTCGACCTGAACAAGTCGACGATCATCGAGTCTCCGACGGTGAAGGCCGCCCGTCTCTTCTACAAGGGGCGTCTGGAGCCCGACAGCCTGGGGATCGCCTTCCGCTCCACGCTGGAGGCCAACGGCTGGCGCCATCTGTCCTCGACCACCAGCTCCGACAAGGGCATGACGCAAGTGTACGAGAAGACCGGCAACTCGCTCCAGGTCATGATCTACGAGGGCATCTACTACACCTGGGTCGAGCTGTCCGCCACGCGTCTGGTCAACGCCGCGCAGACCCGCTGAGCCGGTCATGCGGGCTCCCTCTCCCCTCTGGGGAGAGGGCAGGGTGAGGGGCAAGGGGGCGCATCGCGGGGTGGAGATGAGCGGCGGCGAGAGCCCTCGCGACGCTACTGCGGCTCGGGGATGAGACGGTCGTCCTTGTCGAACGTCAGGCGCGTCAGGTAGTTCCCGCGCCGATCGTAGGTCCAGCGGACCACGGCCACGCCGCGCTGCTTGTCGCCGGTGAGCTGCTCGTCGGGGCCGAGGTACCGCTGCTCCACGAGCCGGCCGGACCGGTCGTACAACCAGCGGATGACCGCGACCCCGCGTTGCCGGTCCTGCTTGAGCCGCTTGTCGGTGCCGAAGTAGCGCTCCTCGACGGCGGGGCCGCGCAGATCGTACTGCCAGCGCACCGTCGACACGCCCTTCAGCTTGTCGTCCTTCGGGCGCTCCCGGGCGTCGAAGTACCCCTCCTCGATCGTGTTGCCGCGCTCGTCGTAGCGCCAGCGGACGATCGCCACCCCCCGAAGCCGGTCATCCTTTCGCTGCTCGCCGGCGTCCCAGTAGCTCTCCTCGAGCGTGTTGCCCTTCAGGTCGTACGTCCAGCGCAGGATCGCCAGTTCCGACTTCCGGCCCTCGACCACCCGCCCGTCGACCCCGAGGTTGCGCCACTCGAGCGCGTTGCCCTCGCGGTCGTACTTCACCCAGACGGCATGGACGCCTTCGTGATCGACCGTGGGCTGACCCTGCGCGTCCAGATAGGTCCGCCGCTCGTACCCGCCGCTCCGGTCGACGAGGATGGTGGTCACGCCGAAGAGCGGGTCCGGCCCGAGCTCGCCATCGCGGCGGTAGTCGATTCGCGTGACCCGGTCGCCGCTGCCCTGGAACTCGTAGCAGCCGGAGCTCTCCACCGTACCGGCGAGCTGGATGCCTCGGATGGCGAAGCGGCCGTCGAGGAAGACGTGCGGGTAGCAGCCCAGCACCGGCCGGGTGGTGGCGCAGGCGGCGACCAGGAGGGAAGCCAGCAGGAGGGCCGCGAACAGCGTGGCACGTCTCATCAGATTATGTATGCTACCTCAGGTGCCAAGAGCCGCCTACTGTTCGCTGCCCCGGCGCATGGGCCCCACCGCGGTCCTCGCTATCCTCCTGCTCTCGCTCTTGCTCGGCGCCTGCGCCACGCTCGACTGCCGGCCCATGACCGTCATCGTGGCCAAGAAGGAAGAGCGCACGCGCATCGACGACTCCGTCCGCGGAGTCAGGACGGACTCACTCGGTCGCCTCGAGGAGGTCCGCCGCTTCGCCGCGGTCCCCGACTACTGGATCGTCGCCGAGGACGGCTCCTCCTCCCGCGTCTCCCCCGAACGCTTCCAGGCGGCGGAGGTGGGGAAGCCGCTGGAGGTGTGCCGGTGACGGCCATGTGGGCCGGGCTGGCGTTTGGCCGGGGATGTCGGTGACGCGCCCGCTCTCGGGCGTGCTACGTTCAGGCCTCAAGCGTGTGCACCCCGGCATCGGGCGCGACGTGTCGCGCGTCGTCCGGACGCTCGCCGCCGACGCGACATCGCGCAGATGGCTGAACGCATGCTACCGGCGACTGTCCTTCCAGCAGATGAGCGCGTTTCACGCGAGATTCGCGAAGCTGTTCAGGGGAATCCGGGGGCCGGTCGATGATGGACGCTGGGTGGTCGACTTTGGCGGCCGGCCGGTGCTCCTGCCGTTGACGGCGGACCGGTTCTGGCTGGACTGGGACGCAGCCTTGTCCATCCTCGGTCACGAGATCGAGATAAAGACGACGTATCTGTCCCTCATCAGGGGCGCCGACCCGCCTGATCTCTTCGTCGATGTCGGCGCCAGCTACGGCACTCACTCGATACTGTTCCTCGTGCACGGCATCAAGACCGTCTCGTTCGAGCCGAACACCTCCTGTCACGACTATTTCCGTGAGCTCTGCGCGTTCAACGGAGTTACCCCGAGCATCGTGGGCCTGGCCCTTGGTGATCGCGCGGGACGGACCGACCTGTGGTTTCCCGATACCGAGTCCTGGCTGGGAACGACGAATGCCGGGATCCGAGACGAACTCGCGGCCGACCGGGAGCTCGTGAGGCACAGAGTGGAGCAAGCCACCCTGGACGAGCAACTCGGAACCGTCGCCGCCGGCGGTCTGCTCCTGAAGATCGACACGGAAGGAAGTGAGTCTGCCATCCTGAAGGGTGCGACGCGAACACTCGCGTCACATCGCCCGCTCGTGATCTTCGAGAGCTTCCGCGATCATGGCCGATCTGAGCTGTTCGACTTCCTGAGCGCATTCGACTACGTGATCCATGCCCTGCCGTGGGCCCGCGGACGCTCGAGCCCGGCCTTCGAGCAGTCCACATTCGATGAAAGCCCAGGATCGAACTTCATCGCCGTGCCCGCCTGGCCGAGTCGAGCACGATGAGAACGAGCGACTCGGTCGGATTCGCTGCTCGGGTCGGGCACGTCGATGCGCGGGTCACGAGGATCACCTCGTCGCGCGGCCGAATCGAGCTCGACCTCGGCGAGCTCTGGGCCTACCGCGAGCTGCTGTACTTCCTCGTCTGGCGCGACCTCAAGGTGCGCTACAAGCAGACCGTGATCGGGGCCGCCTGGGCGGTCGTCCAGCCATTCCTCACGATGGTGGTGTTCACGCTGTTCTTCGGCTGGCTGGCCAAGCTGCCTTCGGACGGTCTGCCATACCCGATCTTCTACTACAGCGCGCTGCTGCCGTGGATGTACTTCGCCGGGTCGCTCCAGCACGTCACCAACACGATGGTCGAGCACCAATGGGTCATCAAGAAGGTGTACTTTCCCCGTCTGTTGCTGCCACTGAGCGCCGTGCTTTCGGGTCTGGTCGACTTCGGCATCGCCTTTGTGATCCTGGTCGTCATGATCCTGGCGTACGGCATCGGCCTGTCCGCGACGGCGCTGCTGGCGCCGGTGTTCCTGCTCCTCGCCGTGCTGACGTCGCTCGCGGTCGGGCTCTGGCTGGCCGCCCTGAACGCCCGTTACCGCGACGTGCGGTACGTCGTGCCGTTCCTGATCCAGTTCTGGATGTTCGCCTCCCCGATCGTCTATCCCGTCAGTCTGGTGCCCGAACGGTGGCGGTGGCTGTACGGGCTCAACCCGATGGCCGGGGTCATCGACGGATTTCGGTGGTCCCTGCTCGGGCAGGGGCAACCGTCAGCGGTGCTGGGGCTCTCCGTGCTGGCCGTGATCGTGGTCCTCTGCGGCGGACTCCTCTATTTCAGACACGTAGAAGCCACCGTCGCCGATGCGCTCTAGGTCATGACACGAGTCTCCTTGGAGCACATGAGCGTGTGGTGACGAAGGCGCCCAGATGGTCTCGAGTTGTGTACCGGATCAGCCGCAATCTGAACGCCATTCATCAGGCCCAGCAGATTGTGCGAGACGAGCTTCTGTTTGCGTTCCTCTCGCCTGCGCAGCGAGCCGCGCTGACGTTCGACGCGTACGCGCGAAGCGGACATTTTTCCCCGGGTGGAGAGTTCTTCACGCTTGGGTTGTTCGCGTGGGAAGTCACGCTGCTCGACCACCCCCGCGTGCCGCGCGCGGGCCGGGTTCTTCTGGCAGCCGCGGGCGGCGGACGCGAGCTCCGCGCGCTGATCGAGCGAGGCTACCAGGTTTACGGTTTCGAGCCGGTCGAAGCGCTCGTCCGCAGCGCCCAAGAAATCGCGCGCGGGTCGGACGCGACCGTGGTTCGAGCATCGTACGAGGACCTCTTGGCGCGCGCCCAAGGCCGCAGCGGCGCCCTCGACGACATGCACGGCCCGATCGACCTTTGCCACCTCGGCTGGGGCAGCTTTTCGCATCTCACGGAGCTCGACGAGGCACTCGGGGTACTCACGGCCCTCAGAGGCCTGGCGCCCCGAGCGCCCGTCATTCTCAGCTTCCGGATGCGGGAGCCCACGGCCGCTCAGCGCTTTGGCAAGGAGCAGAAGTTTCGGCATGGGTTGCGCCGCTTGCTGACCATGGTAGGGGGCCACCAGGTAGGTCCCGGTCTCGAGTTCTACGCAGCTACTGGCTTCACGCACGCGTTTTCGCAGGACGAAATCAACGCCCTTTTCGACCAGGCAGGGTATGAGCTGGAGTACTTCTCCGAGCTTGGGGACTATCCCCATGCACTGCTCCTGCCGAGAACGGTGGATGGCGAGGGGGCAACGACGAGCCGGTGAGCAGTCGAAAGCTCGAGGACGTTGCAGTGTGTCGAGAGCCAGTCGTTACGATGAGACACGACGACCGCGCGCAGGGACGCTTCACGCTCCAGCAGCTGCGCAAGCGCGGTTCGGCCTTGCTGATCCAACTAGACATCGAGTTCATCGAGTACAATCAGGCGCGGATCTCTTACAGTGAGTAACGTCGCGATCCGCGTCGAGGGGCTGAGCAAGCGCTACCGCATTGGACCGCCAGAGCCCTACCGAGCGCTGCGCGATGTGCTCGCCAGCGCGCTGCCCTTCGGCCGCCGGCCGCCCCCCAGCGTGACGGCGGACCGGCGACAGTCGGGACACTTCTGGGCGCTGAAGGATGTGTCGTTCGAGGTCCACGAGGGGGAAGTGCTAGGGATCATCGGACGCAACGGCGCCGGCAAGAGCACGCTGCTGAAGATCCTGTCCCGGATCACGAGGCCGACGGCGGGACAGGCGGAGCTCAGAGGGCGCGTCGGCTCGCTCCTCGAAGTCGGCACCGGGTTTCATCCCGAGCTGAGCGGCCGCGAGAACGTCTATCTCAACGGCGCGATGCTCGGGATGCGCAAGCGGGAGATCGACCGCCGGTTCCACGAGATCGTGGATTTCGCCGAGGTGGCGAAGTTCATCGACACCCCCGTCAAGCACTACTCCAGCGGCATGTACGTGCGCCTGGCCTTCGCGGTCGCCGCGCACCTGGACCGCGAGTTGTTGATCGTCGACGAGGTGCTCGGCGTCGGCGACCTGGCGTTCCAGCGGAAGTGCCTGGGCAAGATGGACGAGGTGGCGAGCGGCGGGCGCACGGTGCTGTTCGTGAGCCACCAGATGAACCAGGTCCGCCGTCTCTGTCGTCGCGCCATCCACCTGGAGGCGGGACGGATCGAGTCCGCCGGCGCCACCGCCGAAGTCGTGGCGCACTACGAATCGTCGGCGCGCGCTTGGCCGTCCGGAGAGCGCGACGCGCGTGACAGGGGTAGATCGCGAGCGAGGTTCGTCGGCTGGGAGCTCCGGGACGATCCGTCCGGTCAGCCTCACACGCTGAGCGTCCTCGGTCCGGTGTCGGTCAAGTTCGTCGCGGAGGTCGGCGAGCCGCTCGAGGGCGAGCACGGCATCGCGCTCCACGATGTGGATGGAAGACTGATGTGGGGATGGGCGGCGGACAAGCTGGAAATTTCGGCGGGCACGAGCGAGTTCTGCTACACCTTTCCCGTGTTGCCGCTACGACCGGGGCTGTATCGCTGGAGCGTGAGCTTGTACGACGACCAGGGGCTGGTTGACCTGTGGCATTGCGTGCCCGAAATGCTGATCGTGACCGAGCTGCACCAGCACCGGCGCGACGAATGGAACGGGGTGCTGAACGTGCCGTGCACCTTCTCGGTGGACCTCGCGCAGTGAGCCTCTCGTGAACGAGCGCATCCCGCTGGTCAAACCGGATCTTCCTCCGTTCGAAGAGATCGAAGGTGCGCTCCGCGACATTCTCGATAGCGGACGCGTCACGAATTTCGGGGCGTGGGTCGAAGCGCTGGAGAGGGAGGCAGAGGCGTACATCGGCGTGCCGGTCGTGAGCGTCTCGTCCGGCAGCCTGGGCCTCGTGTTCGCCCTGCAGGCCTCCGGACTTGCGCCCGGCGCGACGGTGATCCTGCCCAGCTTCACGTTCATGGCGACGGCGCAGGCCGTGCTCTACGCCGGCGGAACGCCGCTCTTCGCCGAGGTCGAAGAGGATCTCACGATGTCACCGGCGGATCTGGCCTCGCTCCTGGCCGCCCGCCGTGGTGTCGGCGCCGTCGTGCCGGTGCACACGTATGGCCTGCCGTGTCGTGTGGACGACCTCCGCCACGTGGTCGAGGAGGCGGCGCGAGCCAGTCGGCATCGGATCGTGACGGTCTACGACGCGGCGCATGCGTTCGGCTCGGCGGTGGGTGATGGCCGGGTCGGCACGTTCGGCGACGCGGAGGTCTTCTCCCTGTCCGCGACCAAGATCCTGGTGAGCGTCGAGGGAGGCTTGGTGGCCAGTCACGATGGCGAGCTGATCCGTCGCGTCCGCAGGATGCGGAATTACGGGATCGAGGACGGATACGAGGCGCATTGGCCGGGACTCAACGGGAAGATGAGCGAGCTCCACGCGCTGATCGGGCTGCACAATCTCCGTCGGCTGGAGGCGGTGATGGAGGAGCGCCAGCGGAAGGCCTCGGACTATCTGGCGCGGATCGGGCGGAACACCGGGTTCCGGACGTTACCGCCGCCCGCGAAGGTCACCCATACGTTCAAGGACTTCACGATCATCCTGCCAGAGACGCTCGCCGGCCGTCGTGACGCCGTGCTGGCGCTGTTGAGATCGCGGGGCGTCGACACGCGGGCGTACTTCTTCCCGCCGGTGCACGAGCAGCCGTTCTTCCGTCGCTTTGCCGACCGACCGCTGCCCCGCACGGAGTCGCTGTCCCGTCTGGTGATCACGGTGCCGTTCTACACGACGATGACCGACGCGGAGATGGATCAGGTGGTCAGCGCCCTGGCCGAGGCTGAACGGAGTCTGGCGTGAACTGTCTCGTCACCGGCGGCGCGGGCTATCTCGGCGCCGTGCTCGTGCCGAAGCTGCTGACGCGCGGACATCAGGTGCGCATTCTCGACGTCGGGTACTTCGGGCTGGGGCATCTGCGATCGCTCCGCCCTTGGGTGGAGGTGGTGCGCGAGGACGTGCGCCGGGCCGCCGCTGACCGCGCCTTCCGCGATGAGTTGCTGCGCGGATGCGAGTGCGTGATCCATCTGGCGGCGATTTCCAACGATCCGTCGGCGGAGCTCAACCCGGAACTGACGCGCGCGGTCAACTTCGACGCGACCTGCGCGCTGGGCGAGGCTGCGCGGGAGCGAGGTGTGCGCTTTCTGTTCTCGTCGTCGTGCTCGGTGTACGGCGAAGCCGACGTCGAAGCCGACGAGGATACCGAGCCGAAGCCCTTGACCACCTACGCCGTGTCCAAGGTGCAGGCGGAGCAGGCGCTCCAGCAGCTCGCGACCCGTGCGTGGCGACCGGTGATCCTGCGCAACGGCACCCTCTTCGGATACTCCCCGCGGATGCGGTTCGACCTGGTGGTGAACATCTTCAGTCTGCACAGTACGCTCTCCAACGACATCAAGGTCTTTGGCGACGGATCGCAGCAGCGCCCGTTCCTGCACGTGGACGACTGCGCGCGGGCGATCGTCCATTTCGCGGAGGGGCCCGGGTACGCGGAGCTGTGCTACAACATCGCCCACCAGAATCTGCGAGTCGTCGATGTCGCGGCGGTGTTCGCCCGCGTGAATCCACGCCTGAAGGTGACGCATCTCGAGACGCCGGACGCGGACCGGCGGAACTATGCGGTGTCGACGGCGCGCATGCGCAAGGCCGGGTTCGAAACGCGCGTCGATCTGGAGTTCGGCGCTACGGAGATGATCGAGGCCATCATCACCGGCCGGATCCCGGATCCCGAGTCTGTGTACTACCGCAACGCCAAGTGGCTCAAGGAGCTGAGCCGGATCGGCTCGACGGACCATGGCCAGATCATCGGTCTCGTGGAGACGCTCGCGCAGATGCGCTGGCCACGCGCATGACCGGCGTGGACCTGGTCATCATCGGCGCAGGCGGCCACGGCAGCGAGCTGCAGTCCTACGTGGGCGACCTGATCGCCGCAGGCGAGCGCATCCGGGCGCTCGGCTTCCTCGATGACCAGAAGCCGCGTGGGACGTGGGGCGCCACCGAGGTCCTGGGCGGCGTCGAGGCGCTGCGCATGATGTCGCGAGCGAGCGAGGGGTGGGCCGTGCGCTACATCACCGCGATCGGTGACAACGCCGCGCGGGAGCGCTGTGTGGCGGCGGTGGACCGCTTGCAGCTCGGCAACGTGATGCCGTGGACGCTGCGTCATCCCGGCGCGATGGTCGGCGCCGATGTGGAGATCGGGCAGGGGACCTGCCTCGCGCCCGGCAGCATCCTCACGACACGCGTGCGGCTCGGCCGGCATTGCATCGTCAACGTCAACGCGTCCGTGTCGCACGACTCGGTGATCGGAGACTTTGTGAACCTCAATCCCGGCTCGGTCATCTGTGGAGGGGCGACCATCGGGACCGGCTGCTACATCGGAGCCGGCGCCACCGTGCTGGACAAGGTCTCCATCGGCGACTGGACGGTGATCGGGGCCGGAGCCGTCGTCATCCGGGACTTACCGCCGGGTGTCACCGCCGTGGGTGTGCCCGCTCACATCATCGAGCATTCCGTTCCGTCGAGCTAGTGTTGGGGTCCGCCGCTTCTCCACTCGTGAGTTTCGTGGTCCCGTGCTTCAACTATGGGCGATACCTGCCGGACTGTCTGGATAGCATCTTCGGCCAAGAGGGTGGCGTCCAGTTCGAGGTCGTCGTCATCGACGACGGTTCCACGGATAACACGAAAGACGTCATCGGATCGTACCGTGATCCCCGAATGCGTGCCTTCACGCACGGAAGCAACCTGGGCCATGTCCAGACGATCAACGAAGGGCTGGCTGAAGCCCGCGGTGCCTTCATCGCCCGGATCGATCCTGATGATCGGTACCGCTCGTGTTTTCTCTCAGCAGTCGTGGATAAGTTCGCGACGTATCCCGAGGTCGGCCTGGTCTATGGCGACGCGGCACTGATCAACGATCGCGGCGAGATCACGCAAGAGCGCTGCGATCGGGTGCACGGAGGCCGCGACTTCGAGGGCAACGAGTTCATTCGGCTGCTCGAACACAACTTCATCTGCTCGGCAACCGTCATCGCGCGCCGGGAGGCCTGGCGGGCTGCTTTACCGGTTCCCGATGACCTTGCCTTCCATGATTGGTATTTCACGATCCAGATGGCGAGGACTCATCCTTTCTACTACGTGAACACAGTGTTGAGTGAATACCGTGTCCACGAACAGAATCACCACGCCAGGATCGTGCGGGAGAAGCGCGAGGAGCCCTCGATGCTGTGGCTCCTGGACCGCATCTTCAGCGAGCCGGAGACGATTCAGGAGATGGAAGCACGGAAACAGCGCGCAAGACGGCGCGTGTATGGCGCCCGATATGCCGAGCTGGCGGACAAGTATTTCTTCTTCGGCATGATGCGTGATGCCAGACGATGTTACGTCCGCGCCGTGGCGTACCGTCCGCGATATCTGTTGCGCGCCGCCATCGTGCGCCGCCTGGCCGGGACCCTCGTGGGCCGCGAGCGCTACGAGGCCGCGAAGTCGCTCTTCAATGGAGCGCTCGGCAGGGGCCGGACGGGCTGAGAGATGAAGGTCATCCAGGTGCCGTTCGGCTTTTATCCAGACCCCGTGGGGGGCACCGAGATCTACGTGGAAAGGCTGGCTGGGCGCCTGGACGATCACGGAGTGGAGGTGGTGATCGCAGCGCCGGGAGGCCGCTCCGGGTCGTATCGGCACGACGGGTTGCGCGTGCGCCGTTTCGCGGTGGCTCCGACAGTTGACGATGTGAGAGACCTCTACGGCGAGGGAGATCGCGTCGCGGCGAGGGCCTTCGGCGAGATCCTCGACAGCGAGCGACCCGAGCTGGTGCATCTCCATGCGTTCACCAGGGGGGTGTCGCTGCGGCTGGTGCGTGAGGCGAAGGCCCGACGGGCCCCGGTGGTGTTCACCTATCACACTCCGACGGTCTCCTGCCAGCGGGGCACCCTGATGCGCTGGGGCAGCGAGGTGTGCAGCGGGCAACTGGACGCAGGCTTGTGCGCGCGGTGCACGCTGCATGGCCTCGGCTTGCCGAGGCCCCTGGCCGAGATCGCCGGTCGGCTCCCGGCGGCGGCCGGCAGTCTTGCCGCCGCGATGCTGCCGTCTGGGAGTCTTGCGACGGCTCTGCGCATGCGGGAGCTGGTCGCCACCCGCCACACGGCCTGCCGCGCCCTACTACACGAAACAGACCGGGTGGTCGCCCTGTGTCAATGGGTATGGGATCTGCTGGTACTCAACGGTGTGCATCCGGCGAAGATCACCCTTTCTCGCCAGGGCGTGAACGGCGAGTCCTTGATCCCGGATCGGACGGCCTCTAGCCAGCGGACGGGCCCAGTCCGGGTCGCCTTTCTCGGGCGCCTGGATCCAACCAAAGGGGCGCATGTCCTCATCTCCGCGCTGCGGTCTGCGGTCGACCTGCCAGTCACCCTCGACCTCTACGGAATCGTCCACGGCGAGGCGGAGGCCATGTACCTGGCAAGGCTGCGAGAGCTGGCGGCCGGGGATCCTCGGATCCGATTTCGTGACGCGATCTCTGCGAGCGCCGTGGTCGCCTGCCTCGAGGATCACGACGCGATGGCGGTGCCGTCGCAGTGGCTGGAAACGGGACCGCTCGTGGTACTGGAGGCCTTGGCGGCCGGCACGCCGGTCGTGGGCTCCAGACTGGGCGGTGTTGCCGAACTGATCGAAGATGGTGTCAACGGCCTGTTGGTCGAGGCAGGCGCGCCGGAGGCCTGGCGGAGGGCGCTTCAACGGCTCTGCAGCGACCCCGAGTTGCTCGTCCATCTGCGCAAGGGTATTCGCCCGCCGCGAACCATGGCCACGGTTGCCGCGGAGATGCACGAGCTCTACCGAGCCATCTTGCGGACCCGTTCGAGACATCCGGACGCGACAATGCCGGCATAGGAGCCATGTACACGCTGGAGCGATGGAGCAGTGCCCTGCGGCACTCTCGCTGGATGGAGAAAGCTGATTGGTTGTGGGACCGCGTGCGCCCGGCGTACGAGGGGACGATCGGCATTCTCGGTCGAAATGGCCTCAAACGAACGATCAACGGCACCGATCAGATGCTGATTCTGCCTCGATTCCGGGGCATGCCAGAGACCTACGAGCCCGACGTCTGGACGAGTTTGATGAAGAACGTGCAGCGTGACGATGTGGTCGTCGATGTCGGCGCATTCATCGGGCTCTATTCGGTGGCCCTCGCGAGACGATGTGGGCCGGCGGGGAAAGTCGTCGCGTTCGAGCCCGATCCGGAGAACTTCGGAGCTCTGCGGGCGCACATCGAGCTGAACGGCATCCGGGATCGCATCGAGCTCATCCAGGCGGCTGTGGGGGAGCAGGACGGGGTTGTCTCGTTCGAGAGTGGAAGGAGCAGCGAGTCTCGCATCGCGGCGAACGGACCGATGCGGGTGCGCTGCGTGCGCTTGGACTCGATCTTCGCAGACCGGCCAATGAACGTCCTCAAGATCGACGTCGAAGGCTACGAGGAAGCGGCGCTCAAGGGGACGCTCGGCCTGCTGCGCGATCCGCATCGTTGCCCGCGCCGGATCTACCTCGAGGTGCACCCGTTCGCCTGGGCCCAGCTGGGAACGACGAGCGAGTCGCTCCTCAGGTTGCTGGCCGAATGCGACTACGGGGTTTCGCGACTCGACGGATCGCCGGTCGAACACATCGGCTCGTGGGGAGAGATCGTGGCTCACAAGATCCGTTGAATGGCCCCTCGAATGAATGGAGCGTGAAGACGCTGCGTCGCCGGGTCCTCTACGTTCAGTACACCAATCCTGCCGCATACCCGCCGCTCGAGCACAGCTCGCGCTTGCTGGCGCGGGACCGCTGGGATGTGCTGTTTGTCGGAACGGGTGCGCTCGGCGCCGATGCGCTCGAGTTCCCGCCGCATGAGCGAATCAGGGTGTGGCGCGTGCCGTTCTGTCCGCCGGGATTTCGGCAGAAGGCGCACTACGTGTTGTTCGCGGTGCGCGCCCTGACGTTCGCGCTGCTTTGGCGGCCGCAATGGGTGTACGCCTCAGATCTCCTGTCCTGCCCCATCGCGCTGCTGCTGAGCTTTCTGCCGGGAATCCGGGTCGTGTACCACGAGCATGACTCTCCGGTTGAGATGTCGGGCGGCCCGTTTGTTCGGCTATGTCTGCTGTCCAGGAAGTGGGTAGCTCACCGCGCCCGCCTGTGTGTGTTGCCCAACGACCGGCGAGTCGAGCGGTTTTCGCGACAGACGGGCAGGAAGGGAAGCATCTTCTGTGCGCGGAATTGTCCCACCCGCGAGGAGGTCACAGGGCCGCGTCCATCGCTCAATGGCGGCGGACTGCGCGTGCTGTATCACGGTTCTATCGTGCCATCGCGCCTGCCGCCGGCGGTGCTGACCGCTTTGAGAGCGTTGCCCCCTGAGGTGCGACTCAGGATCGTCGGTTATGAGACCACAGGCTACCCAGGATACACGCGTCAAATCCGAGCGCTGGCGACTGACCTCGGCATTCACGACCGTGTCGAGGTCATCGGGCCGCTTCCCACGAGGAGGGAGCTCCTCGAGCGATGCCGCGAGTGTCAAGTCGGCATCACCCTTCTGTCAAAAGGCAGTGTCGATCCGAACGAACAATGGATGACAGGCGCCTCGAACAAACCGTTCGACTACCTCGCGTCCGGGCTGGCCCTGCTCGTATCCGACCTGCCGGACTGGCGAGCGACATACGTCGACCCCGGCTATGGTCTGGCTTGTGACCCCGACGCGCCGGAGAGCATAGCGGCCGCCCTGCGATGGTTCCTCGAGCATCCGAACGAAACGCGAGAGATGGGCGAGCGGGGTCGACAGCGGGTCATGGTCGAATGGAACTACGAATCCGAGTTCGCGCCTGTATTGGACAGGATGAACGCGGATGGTCGCCGATAATGTCGTGGCGACTCCGACACCTGCCCGGCTGCCTGCGCATGTTGCCGGCAGGCACGCCTGGCAAGACGCGAATTGCGAGGCCCTGCTCGGCTCTCGCCTGGGCCGCCGGGACCTTCTCGTCAGCGGTCGGCACGGGAGGTTCACGGTTCCCAGCGCGCATGAGCCAATCGGGTTCCATCTCCTCGTGGACGGCGCGAGGGATACGAAATGCTGGTCGGCACGCGTCAAAGGAGATAGCCCGTGTTCCATTCGAGCGATCCTGAGCAGACCGCTGGGCGATGACGTCAGATGCTAGTGGTCATTGAGACGCACCCCATTCAATATCACGCTCCGGTGTACCGGGCCCTGGCAGGACTGTATGGAGTTCCGGTCACCGTCATCTACGGTTCTGACTTCAGCGTGAACGGATATCTGGATGCGGAGTTCGGAGCGAGCTTCGCCTGGGACACTGACCTGCTCTCGGGGTACAAATCAGTCTTCCTGTCTGAGGTGTCGCGTGAGGGCGCTCGCGGCCTCGAAGAGATATCGACTCGAGGCCTGCGCGCGGCGATGAGGGAGGTCGCGCCCAAGGTGGTGCTCCTGGTGGGGTATAGCCCGCGATTTCACCGAGCGGGCTTGTATCAAGCGTCGAGAGCCGGATATCCCGTGTTGTTTCGCGGAGAGACCACGGACCACGCAGTTCGCCGTGGTGTCATGAAGGCCTGGGTTCGCGACCGTGTACTGGGATGGCTCTACCGATGGTGCGCGAGGCTTCTCTACGTCGGTCAGCGGTCGCGCGAGCACTTCAGGCGCTTGGGTGTGCCGGAGGAGAAGCTCATTTTTTCCCCGTACGGTGTCGACACGAGGACGTTTCACCCTGGAGAGCAGGGGCGAAGTCGTCATCGGGCCAGTGTTCGTCGAAACCTGGGCATCGCAGACCACGAGACCGTCGTGCTGTTTTCGGGCAAGCTCGTCTCGAGGAAGGCGCCGGACCTGCTGGTGCAAGCCGTCCGGCGACTGAACCCGGAGCTTCGTGAAAGAATAGTCATTCTGTTCATGGGAGACGGAGAGTTACGCTCGATACTGGAGCGCCTTGCCCAGGCCCCACCGGCGCTCAGGGTGTCGTTTCTGGGGTTTCAAAACCAGACGCATCTGAGCCGTTACTATCACTGCGCCGACGTCCTGGTGCTTCCGAGCCGGCACTCGGAGACGTGGGGCCTGGTGGTGAATGAAGCGCTGCATCACGGTCTGCCATGCGTGGTCTCGAAGGATGTGGGGTGTGCCCCGGACCTGATCGAGCCTGGAGTCACCGGGCAGCTGTTTGACACCGGGTCTGACGAGAGCCTGGCCTCCGCTCTCCAGAGGACGTTGCCGCTGGTCGGACGCGGCGAGATTCGCGAGCGCTGCAGGGAGAAAGTCGGCGGCTACAGCGTGGAGCGAGCCGCGGACGGTATCGCGCGAGCCTATGCGGCCGTTGCCGGGACGCAATGAGGCCCGGGGTCTTCGAAGGCCGCAGGCTTCTGATCGTCGGCAATCCCGATCCGGTGCACGTCGGAGCGCACCTGAACCGAGCCGCCTTGCGTCTGGGCCTGGATGTGAGATTGGCCGATACCCGAGAGGCCTTCAAGGGTGGTCCCTGGCGAACCAGATTCGACTGGTGGCTCCGGGGGCGTCGACCGTCCAGCCTCGGCGAGTTCAGCCAGCAGGTTGTTCATCACTGTCGAGAGTATCGGCCCGTCTGGCTGCTGTCGGTCGGGCTGGCGCCGATCGAGAGCGAGGCGCTTGGAGCGATCGGCAATGTGGGCGTGAAGCGCCTGAACTATCTCACGGACGACCCCTGGAACCCGGCTCTCCGGGCTCCCTGGTTCGCAAAGGCGCTGCCGCTTTACGACCACATCTTTTCTCCCCGGCGGGCTAACCTGGAAGAGCTGCAGCGAGTCAGTCGGGGCAGCGTATCGCACTTGCCGTTCGCTTACTCCCCCGACATCCACTTCCCGGAGACCGTTGGCGGAGAAGAATCGGAGTCGTTCGACGTGCTCTTTGCCGGCGGGGCCGACCGCGACCGCATTCCCTACATCGTCGCCTTGATCGAGGGCGGCTTCAAGGTTGGTCTGTTCGGTGGCTACTGGGATCGGTATTCGAAGACCCGGATGCACACGCGGGGCTTTGCCGACGCTGGCGCACTGCGGCGGGCCATCGCGAGCTCGAAGGTCGCCCTGTGTCTCGTACGGCGGGCCAACCGGGATGGGACCTCGATGCGGAGCTTCGAGATCGCGGCCATCGGAGCCTGCATGCTGGTCGAGGACACGCCGGAGCACCGCGATCTGTTCGGCACGGATGGAAAGGCGGTTCGCTACTTTCGCAACTCGGAGGAGATGAGGCAGCGACTTCGCTGTCTCATGGGCGACCACCGGGAGCGACAACGGCTTGCTGAAGCCGCGCATGGAGTGATCACATCCGGCAAGCACACCTACGCGGACCGTCTCACGGCGATGCTCGCCTCGACAAGGGAATCCGACCCCTTGCGATGACCTATCTTGCGGATGGCCTCCTACTGCTACCCTGACTTGCCGCGCAGCGGCCTCGGCAACCTGCTCCTGGTCTGGGCTCGAGCAGCCGTGTTCGGTCACATCAATCACCTGCCCATGCTAGGCCCTCGATGGGGGATGATCCGGCTCGGCCCATTGTTTCGCGCCGAGAGCCGCAGGCGCTTGTACTACGGCTACTTCAAGGGATCCGGTATCGTGGGCAGCCTCAAGCGGAGTGCCGTTCTCCGTTCTCATCAGCGCATTGTCGATCCCCCGATCGGGCCGCTCTCGCGGCAGGACATGGCGGCCTCGAACCGCGTGTACGTCTTCCGCAAGTCACCGCACTGGGCGGACTATTTCGATGGGATCAGGGAGCACCGTGATTTCGTACGAGATGCGCTGCAAGAAATGCTCGCGGCGCGGCACAGACAACAGCTGGAGCGTGCGTCGCCGCCGGTCGTCGGCGTCCATGTCCGGCGCGGCGATTTTCGCGAGCTGCGGCCTGGAGAGGACTTCACGCAAACCGGAGGAGTGCGCGCGCCCCTTGCTTACTTCCAGTATGTCATGAACATGATCAGGAAGATCGCGGGCGCCACGTTGCCGGTTACCCTGTTTTCCGATGGAGACGACTCCGAGCTCCGGGAGTTGCTGCGCATGCCCGATGTGGCGCGGTCCAGAAATCATTCCGATATCGTCGATCTCTTGCTCCTGGCCAGGAGCCAAATTATCGTCTCTTCCCCAGGGAGCACGTTCAGCTACTGGTCCGGGTTCCTGTCGGACGCTCCGGTCATCCACGAAAGGAGCCATGTACATGCGTGTACACGGCCAGCGGCCGTCAACCAGAGTGTCTTCGAAGGGGGTGTATCCTGCTCGGACCAGCGCTGGCCCGCGTTCCTCGAGGACAATATTCGGACCACCGCCCGCCTGATGTCCGGCTGGCCCTCGTGAAAATCGCCATCGTCGTCCACGGGCGCTTCCACGCCTTCGACGTGGCCCGGGAACTGCTGCGGAGAGGTCATGAGGTAACGGTCTTCACCAACTATCCCGGGTGGGCGGCGGAGTGGTTTGGGGTGCCCGGCGAACGCGTGCGGAGCTTTGCAATTCATGGGCTGCTGAGCCGGGCAGTCTCGAGGCTGCCGAAGCTGCAGCGCCGCTCGGAAGCGTGGCTCCATTCGATGTTCGGCCGGTGGGCATGCGGCGCGCTTGCGGAAGGACACTGGGACATCATCCATCCCTGGAGCGGAATCGCGGAGGAGACCCTTGGCGCCTGGGCTGGCAATCCAACCTCGTGCTTGCTCATGCGTGGATCGAGTCACATCCGTGCCCAAGCGAGGCTGCTGGCGGAGGAGGAGCAGAGAGCGCACGTGCCGCAGGATCGGCCTAGCCCGTGGATGATTGCCCGCGAGGAGAGGGAATATGCCCTGGCGGATGCGATCGTTGTGCCGTCGACCTTTGCTTACGAGAGCTTCGTGCGCGAGAGCGTCCCTCGCGAGAAGCTCAGGCTGTTGCAGCTCGGCGTCAGCCGCGCGGATTTTCGACCGTCGACCAGGACAGTGGAGGCGCGATGTCAGCGCATCCTCGCAGGCGGACCACTCCGGATCCTCTTCGTCGGCGCCCTATCCTTTCGGAAGGGGATCCTCGACTTGCTGGCAATCGCCTCGAGACTGAAAGGAGCGAACTTCGAGTTTCGGCTCGTTGGACCGCGACCCGCTGAGGTCGCTCGGATAACCGCGACCCTCCGCACCGTGGCGACCGTCCTACCGAAGCAGGCCCAGGCAGATCTGCCGGAGACATACGCGTGGGGCGACGTGTTCGTGTTCCCGACAATCGAAGATGGCTATCCCATTGTGTTAGCCCAAGCCGCGGCCGGCGGACTCCCCATTTTGACTACCACCAACTGCTCTGGTCCCGATATCATCCGTGAGGGAGAGACAGGCTGGGTACTGCCAGTCCGGGATCCCGAGGCCTTCGTTCAGCGGCTGCTCTGGTGCGATGGGCACCGTGTCGAGCTGGCGGGCATGACGCGGCGGATCCATGAAGAGCTTCAGCAGCGAGACTGGGCGGACGTGGCGGCGGAGTTCGAGGCGATCTGTGAGGAGCGGGTGAGTACGCGGACGATGCGAGGCCATCGAGATGGACGATAGCGGCGCTCTCGCGTTGTGGCTTGCGATCTCGGCAGGCGGCGCTGCGATAACCTGGTACGTGCGCTGGAAGCGAGAGCAGGTGGGCGCCGGCCTGGTGGTCGCCTACATCCTGGCCTTCCTGCTTTTCCACTGGCTGGGGGCGGTCCTCTATCTCCTGCCGTGGCATTCCTTGTACCCGCTCGCCGTGATCGAAGCCGGCACGCGGCTGAGTGCCTACGCCATGGTGGCCTTCGCGCTCGGAAGCGCAGTGATCGCCCCTTTGCTGATGAAGACGCTACGGCTTTCCAAGGCGCGAGTGACCACGAGTCCGGCCCCGCGTCAGCTGATCGTCGTTTACATGGTGATCGGGCTGTTCTGCTATCTGGCTCTGACGGTTGCCGGCCGGGTGCCGACCGTGGGCGCGCTGCTGGGCGTCGGCTGGAACTTCCTGGTCGCTGGACTCGGCCTGGCTTGCTGGACGGCTGCGCGAGAGAGAAGGTTCAGCGCCTTGGGATGGTGGCTGGCCGTCAGCGCTTGCCTGCCGCTCTTCACCCTCGCCACGCAGGGTTTTGTGAGCTTCGGGATGGGGGCGCTGCTGGTGGTGGTGACGCTGTTCGCAGGCCTCATTCGCCCGCGGTCGAAAGTGGCGCTCGTGGGCGTGCTTGTCGGCTACGTGTGGCTCTCCTTCTATGTGAGCTATATGCGGGATCGGCTGGATATCCGTGCCGTGGTGTGGGGCGGGGAATCGGTTGAGAAGCGCATCGAGCAGATCTACCAGACCGTGAGCAACTTCGAATGGTTTGATGCATGGGACAACGAGCACCTGCTGCGAATCGATATGCGACTCAACCAGAATTACCTGGTCGGGGCGGCGGAGATGTACCTGGACTCGGGGCGTGAGCAGTACGCGCACGGGGCGACATTGTGGGCGGCGGCCGTCGCCGTCATCCCTCGAGCGCTCTGGCCGGATAAGCCCGTGGGCGCTGGTAGCGGAGACCTGGTCAGCCAGTACACCGGGATCCAGTTTCAACCGGGCACAAGTGTCGGCATCGGACAGGTGATGGAATTCTACGTGAACTTCGGCACGGCCGGGATCGTCGTCGGGTTCCTGCTCCTCGGCTGCGTGCTCACGCTGGTGGATTCGGTAGCTGGTCAGCACTTGCTGGCGGGCAATTGGCAAAAGTTCGTGCTCTGGTACCTGCCCGGCCTGGGCTTACTCCAGGTTGGAGGATCGCTGGTGGAGGTTACCGGAACCGCCGGGGCGGGTCTCGTGATGGCACTGGCGGTCAACTGGTGCTTGCAGCACGGCTGGGGGAAGAACAAGAGGCGCCCCATCCCGGTCGGCCGTGATCGGTTATCCCGACCCGGTGCCGCCGGAATGCCTACCCGCCCGGATTCTTCCTCTCTGGTGGGCTGATCTGATCAACGACGCGCGGGCGACTGGGTATAGGAGGTCGGCCGGCCGAACCGCTGGAGGGGGGATCCTCGGCCTGTTTCCCGCGTTCGATGCCGTCGGCGGCGTGCAGGTAAGTGGACAGGTCGCCTGGGCCAAAATAGTCGAAGCCTGGGGCACGAGATCGGGAAGCCTGCATCTCTTTACCTATGCGAATCACCACGAGCGCCGCATCCATCCGGCCGGTCATCAGCGCCTCGGGCGCTCCGGTTCGCACGCGCGCGCGGCGCTGGCCGCGCTCCGAAGACCCTGGCCCGTTCGCATGATCCTCGTCTGGCATCTCTCGCTGATGAAGCTGCTCCCATTCTTCCGAGCGCCGAGTGCCAAAGTCGTCGTGTTCCTGCACGGGATCGAGGCGTGGAGACCGCAGGGCTGGCTCTCCCGCGCGCTTCTGCGTAGGGCGGATCTGTTCCTCACAAACAGTGATCACACGTGGCAGCGATTCGTGAACGCAAATCCGCAGTACGGCTGCGCATCGCACCGGACGGTACACCTGGGCGTCCTCACTCCGATTGTTGGAAGCCTTCCTCCTACCCGGCCTTGTCCTACAGCCCTGATGTTGAGCCGACTGCTTTCGGGCGAGGACTACAAGGGCCATCGGGAGGTGATCGACGTGTGGCCCGTCGTCATGCAGCGGATACCGGATGCGGAACTGTGGATCGCAGGGGACGGCGACCTGAGACCGGAACTCGAGCGCCGGGTGACAGCGCATGGTATCGAACGCCATGTGCGTTTCTGGGGTGAGGTGTCGGAGGTGAAGAAACAGGAGTTGCTGGCGGGCTGCCGGTGCTTTGCGCTTCCGAGTCGGGCCGAGGGATTCGGGTTGGTGTACCTCGAGGCCATGCGGCTGGGCCGGCCCTCTCTGGTCAGCACGTTCGACGCGGGCCGAGAGGTGGTCAGTCCGCCCGAAGGGGGGCTGTTCGCCGATCCGGATAAGCCCGACGCTTTGGCCGAGGCGCTTTACCGACTCTTGACGGCAGGACCCGAATGGCTCGCGTGGTCCGAGCGGGCCCGTGCGCGTTACGAAGCGCACTTCACCGCCGACTGTTTCAAGGAGCGACTCATGGGCGCTCTGGGGCATCTCCTCGGGTCATAGATGGCAGACTCAGGGCGTGTCGTCCTGGCCCTGATGCGGGAAGTGGGCCACGCGCCTCGGAGCTTCTCGGTGGTGTTCTCCGAGCGTCCATACGACGAGGCCCGGTACTCGCGCGCCGTCGCCAGTCGGTTCCGATCGGAGCATTCGGAGATCCTCCTGAAGGAGGCCGATCTGCTCGAGCAGCTTCCCGAGGCGCTGGCCGCGCTCGATCAGCCGAGCGGCGATGGCGTCAACGCCTACGTCGTCTCGAGGGCGGTCCGAGCGGCCGGAATGAAGGTAGCGCTGTCGGGACAGGGCGGCGATGAGCTCTTCGGCGGCTATCCGTCGTTCCGCCGTCTGAGGCGGGCGGGCGGGGTGCTGAGGGCCTGGGGCACGCTTCCGGCGGGTATGCGCCAGCAGGCCGGAGCCGCTGCCGGCGTGCTCCTGGCGTCGTGGCGCTGGGGGGGAAAGGCGGCTCGTCTGACCGCGACCGACGGCACGTTGTCCGCGGTGCTGCCGATCATCCGGCAGCTCTTCGGTCCCGCCGAGCGCCGCGCATTGCTGGCGACCCACTGGCTCGAGCGCGTCGATGGGGGCGAGGAGCCGTATGTCGATCTCCTGCGCGAGGCGTACGCCCGCGCGGTGTGGGCCGGACTGTTCACGCGGATCTCCTTTGCCGAGGCCCGCACCTACATGCACGACGTGCTGCTGCGAGACGCCGACCAGATGAGTATGGCGCACGGCCTCGAGGTGCGCGTGCCCTTCCTCGACCACCCGCTTGTCGAATACGTGATGGGGATGCCGGATGCGCACAAGCGCGGGAATGGGATACCGAAGCGCTTACTCGTCCAGAGTGTGACCCCGGTGCTGCCGGACGAGGTCGTCCGCCGTCCTAAACAGGGCTTCACACTGCCTTTCGACATCTGGATGCGTAGAGGGTTTCGTACGTTCTGCGAAGAGCGGCTGAACTTCGAACGAGTCGCTGACCGAGGTATCTTTCAACCCGAGCGGGTCCAAACGCTTTGGCGTAGTTTTCTGGATGGCCGCCCTCAGGCATCCTGGTCCCGCCTATGCGTGCTGATTGTCCTGGAAGAATGGCTCGAGCGGAACGGATTGCGGGGAGCGTGACACGCAGGCGGGAATCATGAGGGTGTTGCAGGTGATCCCCTCTTTTTATCCCGCGCAAGGATACGGTGGGGCAGTACAGTCCGTTTATCGGCTGTCTTGCCATCTGGCGAAGCATGGGCACGACGTCAAAGTATTGACCACCGACGCCAATGGCCGCCGCCGCAGTCTCGACACCATCACCGATCAAGAAGTCCAGCTCACTAAAACACTCCATGTCCGATACTGCCGTCGGATGCTGGCAGAATCTGTTTCACCCCGACTGCTGCGCCTGTTACCTGCATACATCGATTGGGCGGAGATCGTCCACCTGACCGCGG
>Ga0187892_10002664_pt1 | contig 34774 bp, 39 predicted proteins | sample MA1701073metaG_FD_139345 | JGI IMG/M metagenome (GOLD analysis project Ga0187892, IMG submission 139345) | Bio-ooze microbial communities from a basaltic lava cave in the Kipuka Kanohina Cave System on the Island of Hawaii, USA - MA170107-3 metaG ... | reverse complement strand
TACAATACTAGTCAAGAATCCAGCAGAGCCAAGTTTTGATTTTAGGGATATTGGATTGCCGACGCAACCATTTTTGATAATTATTGCTATTACAAGTGTTGTAATAATAATTGGATTAATAATTCGAAAGTGATCAGGGTTTTGGGCCGGCATTTATGATCTCTGGTGCAACATTTTTGAATTTTTTAAAGTTGTCTACAAACATTTGAGCTAACTTTCGTGCAGAAAGTTCGTATGCATCCCTGTCTTGCCATGTCGTCTGTGGATCTAATACCTCGGATGGAACCCCCGGACATTCTGTTGGCACATCCAAGTTGAACAAGTTGTCATGTCGGTATTTTACTATATCAAGTGCTCCTGTCAATGCCGCAGTCACCATTGCCCGGCTATACTTTATGTTTATTCTCTTGCCTAAACCATATGGCCCTCCAGACCATCCCGTGTTAATTAGATACACTACTGTATTGTGTTGCTTGATTTTTCCACCCAAAAGTTCTGCATAAACTGAGGCAGGCCTTGGCATAAATGGTGCGCCAAAACACTCTGAAAACGTTGCTCTTGGTTCTTTGATTCCTCTTTCTGTTCCAGCCAACTTGCTTGTGTAACCAGACATAAAGTGATACATAGCTCCCTCTTTGGTAAGTTTTGAAAGCGGCGGAAGAACTCCTAGTGCATCAGCAGTAAGAAATACAATTACTTTGGGATTTCCCCCAACACTTGGGAATACTGCTGCTGGAATGAATTCCAATGGATATGCAGCCCTTGTATTTTCAGTTAGTGAGCCGTCATCAAAATTTGGTTTGAGTGTCTGTTTGTCAATCACTACATTCTCTAGCACTGCGCCTGACTTGATTGCATTCCAAATTTGTGGTTCGGACTCTTCATTGAGGTTGATACATTTTGCATAGCAACCACCTTCAAAGTTGAAAACACCTTTGTCAGCCCAGCCGTGTTCATCATCACCAATTAGCATTCTGTTTGGATCAGCAGACAAGCTTGTCTTTCCTGTTCCTGATAATCCAAAAAATAACGCAGTGTCTCCATTTTTACCAATATTTGCAGAACAATGCATTGGGAATATTCCTTTCTTTGGTAAGAGATAATTCATCATTGAAAAGATTGATTTTTTCATCTCGCCGGCGTAGCTCGTTCCTCCAATCAAAACAAGTTTCTTTGTTAGGTTGATTAGTATGAAGACGTTTGAACCAGTACCATCAATTTCAGGAATTGCTTCAAAGTCATTTATGCATAATACAGTGAATTCCGGTTTATGGGTGTCTAGTTCTGCTGCTGAAGGCCTTACAAATAGCTGCCTTGCAAAAAGGCTTTGCCAAGCATAGTCGTTTATCACCCTGATTGCCAATCTGTTGTCTCTGTCAGCCCCAGCAAAGCCATCAAATACAAATATCTCCTTTCCCTCTAGGAATTTTTTCATCTTTGAAAAAATCTTCTCAAATCTGTCAATTGGAAACGGATGATTTATCTTTCCCCAGTCTACATTGTCGTGGCTATCATCATCGTCTACGATATAGCGGTCGTCTGGTGATCTTCCCGTGTATTTGCCGGTTTTTACGGCAAGAGAGCCTGTACTTGTTACTATTCCTTCGTTTCGTTGCACTGCTGCCTCCATTAGTTTCTCAACAGATAGATTTCTGTGAATCTTTGATGGTTTGAGCCCAAATTCTTCAATTTGTGCGATAAATTGTGCCGTTATGGTTGTTTTAGAGTCTGTCATTTAGTTTCACTTTGTGGTCAAAGAACAAAAGTCGTTCATTGAATATTCAATCGGCTCAAGATTCATTATTATTTTTTGCCATTTTTGCGCAGATCCGCAAGTAAACCTATTTATTGTAAAATCCAAGAGGTGTGTCTATTGACTATCAATAAGGAAAGACTTGCATCAAGACAGAAAGTATCTCAGAGCAGGCCAGAGTTTGTAAGGCAGGAAAGCTGGCGATACAAAAGAGTTGGCTTGTCTTGGAGAAAGCCAAAGGGTATTGACAATCATCAGAGACGGCAAAAATTCAGGGGCAGACCAGGATTAGTTAAGATTGGCTACGGTGGTCCTAAATTGGCACGCGGTTTGCACCCATCTGGATTTACAGACAATCTTGTTTACAATGTTAATGATTTAGCAAAACTTGATCCAAAAAATGACGGGGTAAGAATTGCTCATGGTGTTGGAAAAAAGAAAAGATTAGAGATAGTTGCAAAAGCAATTGAAAAAAAATTCAAAGTTTTTAATGCGAGGGTGAAGAAAAGTGGTAGTAAATCTTAAGGCAAAAAAGCGCCTCGTTTCAAGAGTAGTTGGTGTTGGACTAAGTAGAATAAAGTTTGACCAAGGTAGTTCAGACGACATAGCAGATGCAATCACCAGAGATAACATACGAAGCTTGATTACTTCGGGGGCAATTACAATCAAAGCTGCCAAAGGCACATCACGTGGAAGAGCAAAGTTCAAAAAAATGCAAAAGGGAAAACGTGGAGCTAAACCTGGTTCAAAGAAGGGAAGAAAGGGTGCACGTGTTGGCAAAAAACGAGTCTATGTAGCAAAGGTTCGATCCTTACGCCATAGACTCAAGGTCTCAAAGGACAGAAAAGAGATTACAAATCCTCAGTTTTGGGATCTATATCGCAAGATAGGCGGCAACACTGTAAGAAATATTGCTCACCTAAGAAGCCTAATTGACGAAGTTAAAACAAAACACAAAACTTAGAACCTAAAGATAGTTTCTTTCCAGTCTTGGATTTTGCCATTTTTGACTGAGATGCCTTCATCTGAGAGCATTTTTGTTTTTACTTTTTCGCCGTAATAATAGCCACCAATTTTTCCATCCGACTTTACTACGCGGTGGCACGGGATTATAACAGGAAATGGATTTTTGTTCATGATTTGTCCTATGACTCGTTGTCCATTTTCTAATCCTACTGCTTTTGCAAGCTCCCCATATGTTGTGACTTTGCCCTTTGGTACCTTTAGTAATTTTTGATATACTCTGTGTTCTAGTTTGCTCAAAGCTTTACCACTTTGAGATCTGTGGCTTTTAGTAAATCAAATACTTTTTGTTTATGTTTACCAAGTCCTGCCCAGTCAAGCAGTGCCGTTTCTGCCTGTCCATTTTGGCCCAGTATGTGTGAAAATAATGCTTCATCGACAAATTCCAAGGCGTGTTTTGGGACTACTGTGCCAAGCGCGTATTTTCCTTTAATTATCTCCTTTGTGAATTTGTCTGGATAATGCGTTCCGCCAAAACAGATCGCAACTGGATGTGTCTTTGGTGGTTCTGATAAAACCTGCAAAACCAGTTTTGCAACGGAGTTGCAAAGTGATTCGTCATTCCATTGTTTTTCAGTTGTCCCAACCTCAATAAACAAAGTTGGTTTTGAGAGAGCCGTCGGCCCGTGATGAGTCGCCTCAATCGTAATTTGAAATTCCTCAAAATTCTTTTTGTTTTGCCAAAGTGTCTGTAGATAGGATTTTTGAAGATGTGGGTGAGGCACCGCAATCTGTTTTTTGTTTCCGCCAAATTGCGCGTCAGAGAAATTTCCCGTACTGTGACATGTTAGCGCCAGTTCGCCTGATTGGGCTGCATGTTTTGATAAGAAGACAAATCCGTCATAGTGATATTTTTCCTCAAGCCAGTCTGCAGAAATTGCAGGAGATGGAATTATTACCAAGTCAAAATTTTTACCTCTGAAAACATCGCCGTCTTTTTTCATGTTTTTTGAGATGAATTTAGCCATGTTATGGCCTGCAGGATCTTTTTGATATGCAACCAATAATTCCATGAGTTAAGGATATAAAGACACCTTATTAACCCCCAACCATGGATCTGAAAATTACCCTCAAGAACATGGCAAACACAATGAAGCTTGCCAGAAAGTCTGACAAAGAAGACTATATGCAACATCTAAGATTGGTTCTTTTGGGAGTCGCCTCAATTGGGACGATTGGATTTATAATTCAGTTTGTATTTTCGGTATTCAGATAGATGGAATTGTCTCAAGAAATTAAATCACATCTTTTTGCAGTTAGGACCACTGGAGGTCAAGAAAAAGTAGTAATGAATTTGTTACAAAACAAGATAAAGGCCAACAAGATTAACATTCTTTCCGTTCTTTTAGTCGATAATCTCAAAGGGTATATTGTAATTGAGGCAAAGGATGCAAATGCCGCATTTGATGCACTCCAAGGAATACGGCACATACGCGGTCAGCTAAGGGGCGAACTGGAATTCAAAGATATAGAAGGATATCTTGTAACAAAGACCTCAGCACCCCAAATTGCAATTGATAATGTAGTTGAAATTATTGGAGGCCCGTTCAAAGGAATGAAGGCGACCGTAACTCGAGTTGACAATGACAAACAAGAGGCGACCGTAATCCTGCTTGATGCACCTTATCAGTTACCAGTTACCGTAGATTCAAACTATCTCAAAATATCTAGCGCCTCTTAGCAAGGATTAAATCTTCACGCCAAAAAGTGACAACATGTCCGATACCCAATCCATTTCTGCTCTAGTAACAGGAGGACAAGCATCTGCAGGTCCACCGTTGGGTCCAGCGTTAGGACCACTAGGCGTAAACATAATGGAAATAATCAACACCATAAACCAAAAAACCTCTGATTTTGAGGGAATGAAGGTTCCAGTAACAGTTTCCGTCAATGCAAAGACGAAAAAATGGGAGGTAATAGTTGGCATTCCATCTGCATCAGCCTTGCTGCTAAAAGAGGCAGGCATTCAAAAAGGCTCAGGAACCAGCGGATCAACGTGGGTTGGCGACATTAATGTTGATTCACTCGTCAAAGTAGCCAAGGCAAAGTTAGAATCATCTTATGCAAGCTCTGTAAAATCTGTTGCAAAAGAGGTTGCTGGGACTTGTGTGAGTTTGGGAATTAAAATTGAAGGTAAGAGTCCAAAGGAATTCACTGCTGAAGTCAACGCAGGAAAATGGGACGATAAACTAAAGTAAATTATTTAGAAATAAGATAAGAGGGCTCTTTGTCGGTTTTTTGCAGCTCTACAAACGTTTCTGTGCTCTGAATTCCTTCTATTTTTCCAATTTTGTCAATTACTATGTTGTGTAGTTTTTCAAGATTCTCTGCATGAACGCCAACCATTATGTCAAATCTGCCCGTAACTTCTGAAATCGAAACGATTTCTGATGTTTGCAACAATTCTTTGTGAATGGCATCCTTTTGCTTTGGATCCCTGTTAATACCGATTGTAGCCTTGACACCAATTCCCAGCTGAGTCTCATCTACAATAATTGTAAATTTTTTGATCAGCTTCTTCTTTGTAAGCCTCTTGATCCTACTATATAGGACAGATGCATTGATCCCAAGTTTCTTTGAGAGGTTTGGAACAGAAATGCTTCCATCCTTAGTTAATTCATAGAGAAGCTTCATGTCCAAATTATCTAGTTTATGCAATGTCTTCGAAATGAAGGATTTGAACTTAATAAATGTAAGTTTAGGCGGTTCTGTTCAGTTCTGGGCGATTTCTTATGCGTGTTAAGGCTCAGTTGATCAAATTTTTACAATTTTTGATAAAATTTATTTTTCAGGCGACAAACGATTTTAAATAGGCGTTCTTGGAAAACTGCGTTGGTTAACGAAGCTGACTTAGCTAAAATAATAAAGGAGGCAAAGACTGTCGACAAGGAACGCAAGTTCAAGCAATCCGTAGAGATGTTTATAATTCTCAAAGATATTGATGTAAAAAAAGGATTTGTGATGAACGAGACAGTTCAGCTGCCAAAGAAGATGAGCACGCCAACTACGGTTTGCATCATGGCTGGCGGAGACATGGGGCTAAAAGCAAAAAATGCAAAGGCCGATCGTGTAATTAGTGGTGATGAGATAAACTCGCTTGCGGCAAACAAGCGCCAGGCACGCAAATTCATCAACAATTATGATTTCTTTTTGGCAGACACTCAGCTTATGACAACTGTTGGTAAGGTCTTAGGTCAGCTTCTTGGTCCAAGAGGCAAGATGCCGGTGCCGGTACCATTTAACGCCCCAATAGACTCGTTTTTGGACAGGTTTAGATCATCAGTTAGGGTGAAGGTAAAGAACTCTCTTTCTTTGTCATGCAAAATTGGCGATGAGTCAATGTCTGATGAAGATTTGGCTGCAAATGCACACGCAGTCCTAAACACAGTTGAGAAAAAACTTCCAAACGGTGATAAAAACATTAGAAAAATTATAATCAAGACGTCAATGGGAAAACCGATCAAACAATTACAGCAGGCACGAAAATAGTATGAAAGAAAACAGAACGAAGTATCCACAGAAAAAAGCTCAGATGTATCAACAGCTGCAAGAACTTCCAAAAAAATACAAGGTTACTGCTCTAGTCAGAATGGAAAAAGTTAGATCGTCACAGTTGTTACCCTTGAGAAAAAAATTCCTTGGTGAAGTCGAAATAGTAAGCATAAAGGACAAAGTAGCAAAGAAGGCATTTTCAACCCTAAACATTCCTGGGGTTTCAAAGTTGATAGAATCCCTCACTGGTCAATGTGTTTTGATGTTTACAAACATGTCTCCATTTAAGCTGAATGTCTTGCTTGGAAAGAACAAAGTGATGATGTATGCCCGTGGAGGTGATGTCGCAAGTATTGATGTTATGGTTCCTGCAAAGAACACAGGTATTGCCCCAGGACCAATGCTAACTGAGTTTAAGGAAGCTGGCGTCCCAACAAAAATTGATCAAGGAACAATTTGGATTACAAAAGATACAACTCCAGTAAAAAAAGGAGGAATCGTATCAGAAAAGCTGGCAACCCTGCTTCAAAAACTCGACATAAAAACAATCGAGGCAGGCATCCTGCTTGAGGCTGCACTAGAGGAAGGCATTCAATACAAAAAAGATGAGCTAATCATAGATTTAGCAAAATACAGAGAATTATTTGCCAAGGCCCACCAAGAGGCACTTTCACTATCACTTGAGGCAGCATACATCACACAAGACAACATCAAGCAAATACTTGCCAAGGCAGCTCATGGCTCACGCTCTGTTGCAATTGAATCAGGATATGTCACAGATGAGACTAAAGAGCCCATCTTACAAAAGGCAAACGCCCAAGCACAGTCGGTTGCGTCAAAGGCTAAAGGCTACACTCCTGCATAGCATTTCTGCAATTACCAGTTCTTTACCTTGTTTTTAGTCGAATTAGGTTTTTGATAAACGGTTCAGATGCCTTGTAAGAGCTTCTTACAAATGGCCCAGACACCGCATACAAAAATCCCATTTCTTCTGCATCTTTTTTATATTCATCAAATTTTTCTGGCGCAATGTATTCTACAACAGACAAATGCTTAGTTGTAGGCTGGAGGTATTGACCCATAGTCACTATGTCCACTCCCACCGATCTCAGATCCTTTAGCGTTTGAAGAACTTCTTTCCTACTTTCTCCAAGTCCAAGCATTATTGAAGATTTGGTAAAAATTTTCGAGTCGATGTCTTTTATTGATTTTAGAACCGAGAGGCTTTGCTTGTATGATGCCCTGCTGTCCCGCACCATAGGCGACAGTCTTTCTACAGTTTCCACATTATGAGATATGACTTCGGGTTTGGAACGGATTATTTTCATTACAGATTTTTTGTCGCCATCATAATCTGGAATTAATGGCTCCACAATTATTTTTGGAGATAGTTTTTTGATTGCAAGTATAGTTTCCGCCATATGTCCTGCCCCTCCATCTTCCAAGTCATCCCTGCAAACAGCAGTAATTACCACATAATTCAGCCCCCATTCTTTGATTGCCTTGGCTACCCTTTGTGGTTCCTGTGTATCAAGGAATGCAGGCTTTCCACTATTTATTGCACAAAATCTGCAGCCTCTCGTACACGTATCACCCATTATCATTATGGTGGCGGTTCCAACACCCCAACATTCAGATATGTTTGGACATTTTGCTTCTTCGCAAACTGTGTGGAGTTGTTGTTGCACCAGTGTTTGTTTAATTTTAATATAATTTTCTCCAGAAGGTATTCTTATTTTGATCCAGTCGGGCTTTCGAATTAACTCCATATTCTAAAAATTTCACATACACAATAAGGTTCTATTGATTTGTAGAAATCTGTCCAAACAGATCATACAACTAACTTGCTCCCATTTACTCGGAGGATTAGCGGCTTAAGATACTCATCAGAAACTACGTTCCTCTTGCTTGTGCATTTTGGATCTACGAATTTGACCGGGATTCCCTCCCATGCAGCCTTGTATTCTACCTGCCTTTGAAGTTCGTAGAATGACCATGAGTTTAATTTCTGCCTGTATTTGCTTCCCTGACCATTCCCTCTTTTGTAGAGTTTTCTGATCCCCTTTAGATTCTCAAAAATAATCATTGATTTTGATTCCATTGCTCTCTTTACAACATCTTTTGAGATTTTATGCAGGTATTGATTTACACGTCTTGTCTGCCGGCCTCGTTTTTGCGAGAAGAATCTGTCTTTGATTCTTCTATCGTCTCTGTAGAAGGCAGATCTTGCATATTGTGAATTTCTCTTTATGGACAGAACTTTTTCTGTGCGATACATGATGGTTTGTTCTGGTGTTGCTATTGTCACGTTTCGAAGGTTTATATCAATTCCAATTGCATTTTGTGGTTTGATTTCATCAATTTCTTTTTGCATTGATATTGATAATGCAGTAGGAGTTAAGGTAAACGATCTAGTCTTTACTCCATTCTTTGATAGTTCTGATACTGTGTGATCTGTTAGCAGTATGTTTGCAAATTCTCTTTTTTTGACCGAGAATGATAGTAGACAGCCGTTTATTTTAAATCCGTAGCAGGAAACAAGGAATGGTTTTCGGATGAATGGTGATTTGGCTTTTTTGCCATTTTTGATGTCTTTTTTCATCTGGGCCAGTCTTCCCGTGGCTTGAGATATAGCGTTTACTTTGTAGTATGATAAAATGTCATAATGTCGTAGTTGTCGATACGAAAGCATAGATAGTTTCTTGAATGTTGAACAATTGTTTTCTAGCCCTATTCTAATGCAATGATTCACCATATGACGAAATATTTCCATCATTTTAGTTTGATCGTGGTTTGGAATGTGTCTTTGTTTTATGGATTTGAACGGCATGTTTGGAATATGACTGTACTATTACTAAAACGGTTTGTTGTGTTGATCTAAATACGTTGTATCATGATCAGTTAACAGGACACATAAATAATAAGAGTTAAGATATTACAAAATTAGTTTGCGAACGCCATTTTACGAATTTCACAAATCATCCAATGCAAAAATAACAGATTTTCATGGATGGGAGATGCCTATAGAATATTCTGGAATAATTGATGAACACCTAAACGTCAGGAGCTCTGTTGGCTTGTTTGATGTATCGCATATGGGTCGTTATGAGATCAAAGGATCAAATTCAGGCGAAGTTGTACAAAGTCTGGTTACAAATGATGTATCAAAACTCAACAACAACCACGGATTGTATGCCCCCATGTGCAATGAGAGGGGCGGAATAGTTGACGACGTAATAGTATTCAAAATTAATGACAATAATTTTTTAATTGTAGTTAACGCTTCAAACAGGGATAAAGATTTTCAGTGGATTTCTCAGCATCTCAAATCTGCAAATATTAAAAATGTTAGTGAGGAAATTTCCCTGCTTGCATTGCAGGGGCCTCTGGCGCAATCAGCATTACAAAAAATTACTGAATTTGATTTGTCACAATTAAAGCCGTTTGATATTGCCCCAGCAGAGATTTTTGGAACAAAATGTATGATATCAAGAACAGGGTACACTGGAGAGGATGGATTTGAGATATTTTGTGATTCATCAAAGCCGGAAATTTGGAGCAAGATTATGGATAGTACAGCAGAACTTAATATCAAGCCGATTGGCCTTGGGGCAAGAGATACTCTTAGGTTGGAAGCAGGCCTGATGCTTTATGGAAACGACATAGACGAAGACACGACTCCTCTTGAGGCGCCATTAAAATGGACTGTCAAGCTCGAAAAGGACTTCATAGGTAAAAACGCCCTCATTAATAAAAAACCGGCCAAGAAGCTTGTTGGCTTTGAAGTTAAAGATAGACGGATAGCAAGGCACGGTAACCAAGTCATGGCAAACGGAACCAAGTGCGGTGCTGTAACTAGCGGTAGTTTTTCTCCAACCTTGAAAAAATCGATCGGCCTTTGTTATGTGCCAGTAGACATTACGATGGATCAGTCAATTGAAATTGAAATTGGCGGAAAAAATTATGAGGCAAAAGTTTGTGGCACGAGATTCTACAAAAGAAATTAAAGTTTTATAATGATTATTTGGAGGACAGGTGTTGCAAGAAGAAATTCGATTTACCAAAGAACACGAATGGGTTCAAATCAAAGATGGTTTAGCAGTAGTAGGAATCTCTGATTTTGCACAAAAGCAGCTTGGCGATATTGTTTCAGTAGAATTACCAAAGGTCGAGAGTGCCTTTAAACAGATGCAAGTTATGGCAATAGTTGATTCGATAAAAGCGTCCTCAGACATCTACTGCCCAATAAGTGGCCAAGTAATCGAGATCAACCAAGGGCTGCAAGAACATCCTGAGTGGATAAACCAATCTCCTTATGATAAGGGTTGGATGGTAAAGATAAAGCCATCAAACATAACAGAGCTTGAAAGCCTAATGACTAAAACACAGTATGAAGAATTTGTTGGGCAGATAAAATAAAATCATGAATTACATACCAATAACTGAAAAAGACAGAAATAAGATGCTAGAGCAAATCGGGGTGAACTCGATAAATGATTTGATAAAGGATTTTAGGCCCCTGCTAAAAGCAGACCTGAATCTCCAAAAGCCGATGAGTGAGTTTGAAGTCAAGCAGCACATACAGGAAATAGCAGACAAAAATAAAATCATGAAATATTTCGTTGGTGCCGGCTCCTATGATCACTACATACCCTCTGCTCTTGGACATCTACTTTTGAGGGGAGAGTTTTCTACAGGATATACTCCATACCAGCCCGAGATGAGTCAGGGAACGCTTCAGGCAATCTACGAGTTCCAGTCGTTTATGTGCATCCTTACTGGTATGGATATTTCAAATGCGTCACTGTACGATGGTGCGTCTGCGCTTGGGGAAGCGGCACTCTTAGGCGCGTCCTACAAGGCAAGAAGGCGTGTTTTTGTAAAGAATGGATTAAACCCGCAATATTTGGAGGTCCTAAAGACCTACTGTAAGGCTGCAGACCTTGAGCTGACAGATGAGATAAACGACCAGACTGCATGTGTGATAGCCCAGTACCCAGACTTTTACGGAAATATAGAAAATCTGACACATCTAGCAGAGCGCGCGCACAAAATTGGAGCATTGTTTGTAGTTTGTGTTAACGAACCTACATCACTTGCTATACTTAGAGCCCCCGCAGATTTTGGTGCAGACATTGTGGTTGGCGATGGACAGTCGTTTGGCATACCAATAAACTTTGGAGGACCATATCTGGGTTTTATGACAGCAAAGGAGTTTCTTCTAAAAAAAATGCCTGGGAGGATCTGCGGCATGACTACCGATGTAAAAGGAAACAAAGGATTCGTGCTGACGTTTCAAGCTAGAGAGCAACACATCAGAAGGGAGAGAGCTACTAGCAACATTACAACAAATCAGGGTTTGATGGCACTGGCTTCTACTATCTACTTGGCACTCATGGGAAGAAATGGACTCAGAACCGTTGCAAGACTTTCTTACGGAAGGGCGCATCTTTTGCAGCAAAAGCTAGAAAGTGCTGGTTTTAAGACGCTAAACAACAATCCATTTTACAACGAGTTCCTTGTAAAAACACCAAAACCCTCTGACGATATTCTTTCTGAGTTATTTGAAAATGGCATACAAGGTGGTCTCAAAGTTGACGAAGACAAACTGCTGATTTGTTGCACCGAGATGAATACTACTCAAGACATAGAACGCTTTGCTAACGTGGTGAAAAAATGAAGACAATATTCGAATACAATGAAGAAACGACAGGGCATCTTTCCGATGAAGAGATCCAATTAAAGTTGCCATCTGATCTCATGCGAGATGACCTTGAGCTTCCAAACATAAGTGAAATTAATGTTGTAAGACACTATACCAACTTGTCCAAAAAGAACTTTGGAGTAGATGTTGGATTTTACCCCCTTGGCTCTTGTACTATGAAGTACAATCCAAAAGTCAACGAGGACATGGCTAAGCTAAATGGCTTTGCAGGACTACACCCACATTCCAGTGAAGAGTGTATTCAGGGAGCACTAGAGCTGATGTGGAGACTAGAGCAGCAACTCAAAGAGATAACAGGCATGGATGCAGTTTCCCTGCAGCCTGCAGCAGGCGCACAAAGCGAGCTTCTCGGAGCCACAATAGCAAAAGCACATTTTGACCAAAAAAATGAAAAAAGAACCAAGGCAATAATTCCTGATTCTGCCCATGGAACCAATCCTGCAACGGCTGCCATTTGCAGGTTAGAAACTGTTGTCATTCCTACTGACTCGCGGGGCAACATGGATCTGCAAAAGTTCAAGGAATCGCTTACTCCAGACATAGCACTAGTGATGTTGACAAATCCCAATACGCTGGGACTTTATGAAGAAAACATTTTGGAGATATGCGATCTTGCACACAAAAATGGTACACTGATGTACTGCGATGGTGCAAACATGAATGCCCTACTTGGAATAACTAAACCTGCAGAACAAGGTTTTGATATGATTCATCTAAACCTGCACAAAAGCTTTTCCACTCCACATGGCGGTGGGGGCCCAGGTGCTGGGGTATTGGGTGTAAGATCATTTTTAGCGGATTATCTACCCATACCTCGAGTAACTAAACAAAATACAAAATACGTTTTGGACTATGAAAAAAACAAGTCCGTAGGAAAAATCCATTCATTTTATGGGAATTTTGGGATGTTGGTACGAGCATATTCATACATCATGTCATGGGGCACGGACATAAGGAAGGTTTCTGAACACGCCGTGCTAAATGCCAACTATCTTCTGAGTTTGCTAAAGGAATCTTACCACCTTTCCTATAATCGAAGTTGTGCTCACGAATTTGTCATCTCTTCTAAAAATTTTGGCGAAAAAAGTGCCCTAAACATTGCAAAAAGACTTTTGGATTATGGTTTTCACCCCCCAACGATCTACTTTCCATTAATTGTAAGTGAAGCGTTGATGATTGAACCCACAGAAACAGAAAGTATGGAAACGCTTGATAGGTTTGCCTCCGCCCTAAAAAAAATAGCAGTCGAGATAAACGCAAACCCCCAACTTGTCATGAGTGCTCCTCATAGCACACCAATTGGCAGATTAGACGAGGTCGAAGCGGCAAGAAAACCAAATCTAAGGTGGAATCCATCTTTGGAAAATGATAAAATGGGCAGCCATTAAGTCAGAGCCGTTTTGCCATGAAGGAGGTAAATAATGTATACAAATCTCAAAAACTCATCCGGATTTTTCTAAAATACAACGAAGATGACAACACCATTCATTCGATTAGCATTACTGGTGATTTTTTCATCCATCCAGAAGAAAACCTGGATAAACTAGAGGCCGATTTGGTTGGGATCAAGCTGGATGAGAAGTCCATCATGAAGACAATCAACGGCTGCCTAGGTGGCTCAGAAATATTTGGCTTTGATTCAAAATCTATGACAAAAGCGATTCTTGGATGTTTGGACCATTAAAATGAGTTTTAGGTTTGATAGAATCAGGGTATTAGAAACAGGCCACAATTCAGCACCATGGAATATGGCACTTGATGAGGTGTTGTTAAATGATCTGAGCGATACACCAATACTAAGAATCTACGGATGGAGGCCCCCCGCAGTATCAATTGGATATTTTCAGAGCATGGATGAAGAAGTTGATGTCGCCGAATGTAATCGCAATGGTATTGATGTAATCAGAAGAATAACAGGTGGAGGTGCAGTTCTACATGATTCTGAACTAACTTACTCGTTTTTAACAAAAAAATACCCACAGGACATAATGAAATCATACGAATTAATTTGCGATGCAATAATAATTGCCATTAATGCGCTTGGGTTTGTGTCAAAGTTTTCTCCATTAAATGATATAACCATCAATGGAAAAAAAGTTTCAGGAAACGCACAGACAAGGAAAAAAAATGCTTTGCTGCAACATGGTACAATATTATTAGATGCTGATATCGACAGGATGTTTTCTGTCTTGAAGGTTCCCACCGAAAAGATCAGAGACAAAATGATCAGTGATGTGAAGCAAAGAGTCACTGTGCTAAACAAGACCTTCGATGAGGTGGCATCTTCCCTAAAGAAAGGTTTCAGCGAAAAATTTTGCGCCAGTCTTGATATAGATGTGCTCACCGCTGAGGAACGAATCGCAACAAAAAAGCTAGCCGAAGAAAAATACTCAACACGCCAATGGAACTGGAAAAAATAATTACTAAGATTTATTGCTGTGAGTTTTGGTTCTGACTCGTGTACGATGCAATAATCATAGGTGGAGGTCCAGGCGGCTATTCTTGTGCCATAAGGGCTGCTCAGCTTGGTGGAAAGATTTGCCTAATAGAGAGAAACGGCTTGGGCGGAACGTGTACCCAACGTGGTTGCATTCCTACCAAATTTCTTCATTCTGTAGGCGATGTCATACGAAAGGCAAATTCTTCAAAAAAGAATGGCATAGACGTCAACATCCAGCTAAATTATGGCGTTCTAAAGTCCAAAATGAAAGCAACTGTAGAGAAACTTGCTCATGGCATAAAACTACTCCTTGAGAGCAACGGTGTTGATCTGATAACGGGTAATGCGACAATAACATCCCAACACAAAGTACTAGTTAATGAAACAACAATAGAAGCAAAACACATCGTCATTGCTACTGGAAGCCATCCTGTTTGTTTACCAGGATACGAGTTTAATGAGCGCATACTATCGACTAGTACGATTTTGGAATTAGATGAGCTGCCCCGTTCCATAACTGTTGTTGGAGGCGGCTATAGCGGCTGCGAGTTTGCATGCATTTTAAACGCCCTTGGCTGCAAAGTTTCCTTGCTGGAGGCAGAAGAACACCTACTACCTTCCCTACCCCCCGAAATTGGAAATATAATTGAAAAATACATGAGAATGGACGGCATAAATGTTCTAACAGGATCAAAAGTAGAAAAAATTACAGATAGTGCAGTGATTTCTAATGGGCAACAGATAGGGTCAGAAAAAATACTTGTAAGTATTGGAAGACAGCCCAACATAAATGCAGACGAATTAGATAAGGTTGGAATAAAGTTCAACAATAACGGCATTAGTGTAAATGAAATGTTGATGACTAGTGAACCAAGCGTGTTTGCCATTGGGGATGTAACAGGAATGTATGAGCTTGCCCATGTTGCAGCAAAACAGGGTGAGATTGCTGCCCAAAATTTTATGGGTGTGAAGTCCAAAATTGATTACAATGCGGTTCCTGCTTGTGTATTCACGTATCCCGAGTTAGCATTTGTAGGTAAATTCGAAGGAAGTGTAGGTGAGTTTCCACTAGCTGCTAGTGCAAAGGCCAGCTGTCTTGGGGATACAAGAGGCCTCATCAAGGTTTTTGAAAATGGTGGCATATTGGTTGGCGCATTCATAATTGCCCCGCACGCAGGGGAAATGATTGGTGAGGCAACGGTTGCAGTAAAGATGAGGCTAAAGCCAGAAGACGTCTTTGATACAATACACGCACATCCCACCATTCCAGAATCATTTGTGGACGCGATAAGAGACATTGGGGGAAATGCAATTCACCTTCCTTCTAAGAAAACTAGCAAGTAAGCGGGTTATGAGATGCCTGTAAAATTTGGAATAGAGCTCGGCATAAGGGCGCAAAAAAATGCGATAAAAAAAGCTGCCATCATCACGGATGCAAATATGCTAGACTCTTATTTTATTGCAGAGACCCACCCAAAGTTTGCAGGAGTTAACGCATTTGAAACCCTCGCGGAAATAGCAGAAAAAGTTCGAAGTGTGACATTGGCTACCGGAATAGTCAACGTATACTCTAGAAATAAAAAAACAATGCTTCGACTTGCCAGCAGGATTTATCGCAAATCTGACGGTAGGTTTGTTCTTGGGCTTGGAACTAGCGCGCCGATCATTATTGAAAACATGTATAAAATGAAATTTGAAAAACCGCTTTTTAGAATTACTGATTATACTACCTACATAAAAAATAATCACAGCATGCCAGTTTACTGGGCAGTAGTAGGAGACAAGATCACAAAACTTGCTGCAGAGTACGCCGACGGAGTAATATTTTTCCTCAGACCCGAAAGTGAGATTAAGCGCAGCATAAAAATCATAAAAAATAGACTTGACTCTGTAGGCAGGAGCTACGATCGGTTCAAAATTATTTCGGTTAGACCCACATATATTGAAGATACTAAGAATGCTAAAAATATGGCACGCATGACGGTTGCAAACTATGTTGGAGCTAACGAGTTTTATTCAAAACCGCTAGAAAAAGTAGGCTATAAAAAACAAGTTCTAACAATACGTGAAAATTTTCTAAAACACGGTTTGATTGAGGCTGCAAAACACGTAAGTCATAAAATGATAAAAGAATTGACTACTTTTGGCAATCCTAAAGAGTGCGCAGAGGAATTGATGCAGTACGCAGATAGGACTAAAATAAAGATGGTTGTTGCGGGATTTGATTTACCAAAAGATGGCTACAATGTTGATTTTCTTAAAAAACTACAGCTCCTAGTACGTAGATTATGACATGCCGGCAATCAATATCTCCAACATAGACATCAATCTTGCCAGATATTCCTACACAATAGAAGAGATAGTAGACGATTTTTTCAAAACCAAGTTAGATGAGGAAGTAAAGGATTATTGTAAGAGAAAATTAGGTATAAAAAAAATCTACAAGTCATATGACCTATCCAGAGTAAAACTTGACGATACTGGCTACCTGGCACCGCATATTGGTCTTAACGACATGTACGTTGAGAGTGCCAAGAAAGCATTGCAGTCTTTTCGAAGGCCAAGCGATATTGGACTCCTTGTAACTATAAACGATAATCAGCAGTATCTAGATCCATCACCTACTGTCGAAATTGCAATAAAATTGGGTTTAAACAAAGATGTCCGCACGCAGAATTTCCAAGGAATGGCGTGTGCTTCATTTTCAGAGGCGCTTATCAATGCTGCAGGACATTTTTCTTTGGGCTACAAGGGAGATGCGCTTGTCTTGATTGGCACATATTACACAAGTTGGTTCCTGGACAGGATAAAACAAATTGATCATATCTCAATGAAGAATCGAAAGGATTTTCACAATTTTATTTATTTCCTAATTTTCAGTGATGTAGCTGCAGCAGCCTTACTATCTCAATCAGATGAAAAAATTGCACAAATTAACACAGATCATGTTTGCTCACGTAAAGACACAAACTTGGATGGTTACAAAAAAGCGACCATGAGTCTTGCTCCCGACAAATCCTTTAGGCTAATCTTTGATATGGATGTAAATTCAAAAATCCTAAGAGAGCGAGCTGCACAGCTTTCTTTGGAAAACTTTTTGCACCTCAAGCAAACATTTCCCGAGGATTTTGAAAATATCAAACTTTGGGGGCTGCATTCAGCAGGAAAGGTGTTTGTTGATTATGTAAGAGAGAGGTGTGGGATAGAAAAGACAAAATCAGAATTGACCTATGATCTAATGATGGAAACTGGGAATACTGGTGCTGCAAGCTCTTTGCAGTTAATCAACGAATCAGTAAAACGAAAAATTCTAAGCTGTGGCGAATTTGGTGGAATTATCGATTATGGATGGGAGGGTGCAGACGCCTTTATTTATCAAGCGTAAATAGACACGTTTTCTAAGTGATTTTTTGAAAATAGGTTGTAATTTTTTATCCGAATAATGACGCAAGGCCTTCCATTGCTTGCTCTTCTGTTTTTCCTGCCGGGGCTTCTTCTTTCTTTTTCTCTTCCCCGCCTGCTGCTGGTGCTGCTGCGGCTGCTGCCGGCGCTGCTGCAACGGCTATTGGTGCTGCCTTGATTGCTTCTTCAATGTTTACATCAGCAAGTGCTGATACTAGCGCTTTTACTTGAGCATCGTTAACTTCTGCTCCGCTGGCTTTGATAATGCCGCTAACGTTAGCTTCATTAATTTCCTTTTTGAGTTTGTGCAAAATTAATGCAGCGTAAACATATTCCATTGTATCGTGCCTGTCTTTTGGGGATAATATAAAACTATGCGGGTCAGTTTAGAATTTTTAAACTTCGACAAACAGAGTAGAGGTTTTGTTTTAGGTTTTTATCGTAAAGTGTCTCCATTCGTTGTTTTAAGAGTCGTTTAGCTTGTTGTCGTTCATCTCCCTCAGGAAGTGAGAGTACATTATTGAGAAGTTCAGATAGTGATTCTCTAATCCATCCATCCAATACAGAATAAAGTTTTGGTGGGATCTGGACAACCTTGTCCTCATTTAGATCTAGGACTTGGTTGAAAGTCTCATGTTCCGTTCTGTAGATAAATGCCAAAATGCAGTTTTCAGGAGTTGGTGTTTTTAGAATTTCAGCAGATCGTGGTCCCGCTTTTCCTTGTGAAACTTTGTTTTTTAGGCCCACAGGGTTTACAATTAATCCGCTGACACCTATTTTTGAACCATCAACCCCAGTCACCACTCCAAAGATAATGTTTTGGTGTTCGCCGTCAGGTTTTGGCGCAAAAACATAGTCGCCTTCTTGTAATTCCCTCTTGCGACCAAACATGAGAAAAATGCAAACATAATTGTATTTAATTTATCCGAGCGAATTCCTTAATATTGGTCAATTCGAATCTCAGAAGATGAACAAGGAAGAAATTCTTGCCAAGTTTTCTTCAGAGCCTGAGCGTTACTATAACGTAAGACTGTTTTCTGAGCACGGATTTGTTCGCAAATCGTGCTCTGTTTGCAAGAGATTTTTTTGGACTTTGGAGTCAGAGCGAAACTCTTGCCCCGACCACGCAGATGACACCTATTCGTTTATTGGAAGCCCCCCAACAAACAAAAGATTTGATTACACAGAGGCATGGCGACAAGTCGAGTCGTTTTTTGTAAAAAATGGCCATGCTTCCATTAACAGGTATCCCGTTGTGTGTAGATGGCGAGACGACCTTTACTTTACAATTGCATCAATAGTCGATTTTCAAAGGGTCATGGGCTCCAAGGTTGTATTTGAGTTTCCGGCAAATCCCCTTGTTGTGCCACAGACCTGTCTTCGATTCAAGGACATCGAGAGTGTCGGCGTTACCGGCAGACATTTTTCGAGCTTTTGCATGATTGGACAGCACAGCATACCTAATGGCAAAGGATACTGGAAGGATGAGTGTGTGGAGCTTGACTTTAGACTGCTGACAGATGCGTTTGGAATAAACAAAAACGAGGTTGTTTTTGTAGAAGACGTCTGGGCAGGTGGAGGATCGTTTGGCTCCTCACTAGAGTTTTACGTAAGAGGTCTTGAGCTTGGTAATGCAGTTTTTACAGAGTTTCAAGGAGAGCTTGGAAATCACACAACACTTGATCAAAGAATCATCGACATGGGAGCAGGCCTTGAAAGATTTGCATGGATTACTATGGGTACCCCTACTGCGTATGATTGTTGTTTTGGTCCCATAACGCAAAAACTCGTACAGCAGGCAGGAATTGATTCTGACTCGAAAATTTTAACTAAATATTTTACAGAAATAGCAAAGAGTTTAGAAAAATATCACGATCTGTCACAGGTAAGAAAGGCAGCAATCAGGGCCTCGCAGATTTCAGAAGAGAATCTAAACAAAGTCATAGCTCCTCTGGAAGGCATTTACCTAATAGCAGATCATCTTAGGACCTTGGTTTTTGCCATTTCCGATGGGGCGCTTCCAAGTAATGTTGGCGGAGGCTACAATCTGAGAATGATCCTAAGAAGAATAATGGCCACCATGGATAGGCTGGGCTTAAAGCTGAATTTGGATGAGCTCATTGATAGCCACATTGATTATCTAAAAAAGACATATCCAGAACTTGAGGGGTATCGAAGTGAGGTCAAGACAATAATTGGAATTGAGGTAGGCCGTTACCACGAATCCAAATCAAGAATGGAAAAAATAGCAGCCAGTCTGAAAAGCCAAAAAAAGACCCTTGCAATCGACGATATGATACGTCTCTATGAATCAGATGGAGTCACGCCTGACTACCTAAAAGAACACCATATAATTTCAGAAATACCAGACAGCTTTTACAGCAAATTATCTGAGCTTCACCAGTCTGAAAAAAAGAAGGCTGATGAAGAGTTTGAGCTCAAAGAAATCCCAGAGACAGATCTGCTCTTTTACAAAGATGATCCTGTAGCATTTGAGGCCAAAGTACTCAAAGTAATCAAAAACAAGTTTGTTGTCTTGGATAGAACCTCATTTTATGCCAGGGGCGGAGGACAGGAACCGGATCATGGTAAGATAAACAACTCCCAAGTAGTTGATGTAACAAAACATGGAAACATAGTGTTGCATGAACTAAGTGGAGCGGCACCAAAAGAAGGCTCTACTGTCAGATGTGAAATAGATGTTTTGAGGCGACAAGGCATCACAAAGCATCACACCAGCACTCACGTTGTCAACTCCTCTGCAAGAAACATTCTTGGCTCATGGGTCTGGCAGCACTCTGCCTTCAAAGAGCAAGAATATGGAAGACTAGACATTACTCACCATTCGAGCCTAACTGACGAGGAGGTTAAAAAAATTGAGAGTGTAGCTAACTCGATAATTCAAAAAAATCTTCCAGTCACAATCAAAGAATACGAACGTGGACAGGCAGAGCAAATCTTTGGTTTTAGAATATATCAAGGCGGAGTAGTACCTGTAAAATCAGTGCGAATTGTAAGGATTGAGGATTTTGATGTAGAGGCCTGCGGGGGGACACATGTAAAAAGAACAGGCGATCTTGGGCTAATAAAAATTACAAAGTCTGAACGAATACAAGACGGTGTTGTAAGATTAGAATTTGTTTCAGGTCAGGCCGCAGTGCAGTACGTCCAAAAACAAGAAAGTGATATTTTCTCAATAATAAGATCACTTGGCTCAAACAGAGAAAAGCTCCTAAAGTCATTTGAGCATGCGATGAACGATTCAGAATCCGCAAAGAAAAAGCTAAAGCAGCTAATCAAAAGGACGAGTGGGACAATCGCAAAACAGGCAATCGAATCAGCAAAGAGTTTTGGCTCTGTAAAGTTTTATTCCATAATAGATGAGGATCTTGACGAAGAATTTCACATTTCTGTAGGTGAAGATGCAATCAAACAAAATCCCTCAGTGATTTATTGCGCTTTGATTGTGAAGGGCTCAGGAATTAGAATTATTGTTTTTGCAGGGGAACAGGCGACAAAAATCTTCAAAGCGGGAGATTTAGTCAAAGAGATCTCTGCAAAGATTGGTGGCTCTGGTGGTGGCGATGCAAGGTTTGGTCAGGGAGGAGGAAAAGACTCATCAAATCTTGCAGATGCGCTAGCACATGCGGAATTATTAATTAAAAAGACAGTGAACTCATGACAGATTGGAATAAGATAGAAGAAAAATGGAGGACCAAGTGGCAGCAATCAAAAGAATTTGAGATAGAGTCAGATAATAGGCAAAAAAAATTCATTACAGTTGCCTATCCATATCCAAATTCGCCCCAGCACATTGGCCATGGAAGAACCTACACACTGGCGGATGTCCACGCACGATTTTGGCGCATGCGCGGATATAACGTACTTTTCCCAATGGGTTTTCACTACACTGGGACACCGATTCTTGGAATGGCAAAACGAGTTCAAGAAGGCGACAAGGAGTTGATTGAAAATTTCAATACACTTTATCATGTTCCGCAAGACAAAATAAAGGAGTTTGTCGAACCAGTCAAAATTGCTGATTATTTTCACGCCGAAATAAAGCAAGGAATGATAGAGATGGGTTATTCTATTGACTGGCGTAGAGAATTTACAACAATTGATCCTGTCTACAAAAAATTCATCGAATGGCAGTTTCGTAAGCTAAAAGAGATGAATCTGGTAGTGCAGGGCTCACACCCTGTCGGGTGGTGTCCAAAGGATCAAAACCCAGTTTCTCAACATGACACTCTTGGAGATGTAGAGCCAGACTTTACTGAATACATTTTGATTAAATTTCATTATGATGGGATAATTGTTCCAACTGCAACCTTGAGGCCCGAGACTATTTTTGGTGTAACAAATCTTTGGATAAACCCGTCAATAAAATACAAAAAAATCAAAGTAAACGATGAGACATGGTTAGTCAGCCCAGAATGTGCCCACAAACTAGAATTTCTTGACAAAAAAATAACCTACCTTGAAGACGTAGATGGTTCGGAGTTTGTTGGAAAAACTGTTAGCGTTCTTGATAACAAATCAATTCCAATCTTTCCTGCAAGTTTTGTTAAAAGTGAAAACGGTACCGGAATTGTAATGTCTGTTCCAGCCCATGCTCCTTTTGATTACCAAGCTCTAGTTGACATACAAAAAAATGGAAGTAAAGACATACAGAAGATCGCTAGCTCACTAAAACCAATTTCCATAATCAAAACCCAAGAATATGGCGAAATTCCAGCAAAGGAAGCAGTAGATAGGTTCAAAGTTCAGAACCAAAACAGCCCCATGCTTGAAGAAGCTACAAAGGAGGTATACGCAAAGGAGTTCTATGGGGGGATATTAAAGGAAAATACAGGCAAATTCGCAGGCCGCAAAGTTTCTGAAGCAAAAGACGCCATACGTGAATGGCTCCAAAGCTCCAAGGCCTCAGATATTTTACTAGAGCTAAACAATACACCAGTCCGTTGTAGATGTGGCACTGAATGTGTTGTAAAGATCCTAAATGATCAATGGTTTTTGAATTATTCTGACAAATCATGGAAAGAAAAAACTAACGCTTGCTTTGAGAAGATGAATATTTTGCCAAATGAGATTAGAACTGAATTCAACTATGTTGTAGGATGGCTAAAAGAAAGAGCGTGTGCAAGACAACATGGGCTTGGCACTCCCCTACCATGGGATCAGGGCTGGATTGTAGAAAGCCTATCCGATTCTGTAATTTACATGGCATACTATATTTTGGCAAAATACGTAAACAGTAAAGAGCTGGTTGCAGACAATCTCTCCGACCAGTTTTTCAATTATGTGTTGCTTGGTTTAGGAGAGGCAAAACAAGTTTCTGCACAGTGCAAAATACCAGAAGAACTTCTAAATAAAATACGGAACGATTTTGTGTACTTTTATCCAGTTGACGCAAGACATTCTGGTCGTGACTTGGTGCCAAACCACCTGACCTTTTTTGTTCTAAACCACGTTGCCATATTTCCAGAAGCAAATTGGCCAAAGCAGATTGTTGTAAATGGTTCTGTTCTAATGGACGGCAAAAAAATGTCAAAATCCATGGGAAACATCATTCCGCTAAGGCAAGCAATCAAAGATTACGGTGCAGACCCGATCAGACTTGCCATAATTATTTCTGCTGAGCTGTTGCAAGATGCCGATTTTAATTTAGAGTCTGTAAGTAGCATAAAAAATAGGCTTGAAAACATGCTTGATGAATGTACAAAATACAAGCCTGCTATGCCCTCGAAGATGGAATCAGAAGATAACTGGATTTTGGGACGGCTGCAAAACTTGACTACTCAAGCAACTGGAGCCATAGAAAAAATGAGACTGAGGGAGGCACTACACCACATTCTTTTCAGTTTCGAATCAGATCTCCAATGGTACACCAAACGAGTCCAAGCAAAACAAAGGTCTGATGTGTCTGGAATTTTACACAAAATACTTGGCGCAAGGATTGCAATGCTCTCCCCGTTTGCACCGCACATTGCAGAAGAGATGTGGGAAAGGCTTGGTAATTCAGGATTAGCATCAAGATCAGCATGGCCCAAGCCAGACGCCCAAATTGATCAAAAATCAATTCAGGCTGAAGATCTCTTAATGTCAGTAGTTGATGATATCAAGAACATTTTGAAGATAACTAAACTTACCAGTCCACAAAAAATCGTTTTATACACAGCCGATAGTTGGAAGAGTAAGGCCTATCAAAAAATTGTACAAAATGTAGTCAATGGCCAAACAAACATAGGTGCAATAATCAAAGAACTGATTACAGACAAAGAAACTGAAAATATCAAAAAGGATCCAGATTTTGTAAAGAAAGTTGTTAATGGAATTTTGGCAGAACCGGTTGAGATGCGCAAACTAAAAGCTGAGATGGAACCAATAGATGAAGCTCAAATAATAAAAGCAGAACTTTCCTCGCTAGTAAAAAAAGAATTTGGCGTGGAATTACAAACTTTTGTAGAATCAGATCCTACAAAATACGATCCAAAAAACAAGGCAAAAACAGCAAGACCATTCAAGCCTGCCTTACTTATTGAGTGAATTTCAAACACAAAAGTGTATTTATTAGGTAGTGGAAAATCTCAGTTAAATTGAAAATAGCTGTCGTTGGAATTGGCGTAGCAGGAGGATACTTACTTTCAAGACTAAAAAAAGAGCACGAAGTTGTTGGCTTTGAACGCATGACTGAGACAAATCACGATTCTATTTGCGCTTGGGGCACCTCAAAAAACAAAATGAAAGAGTTGTGTGAAAAATCAGACATTAATTTTGATGATTATGTTATTCACAATGGCAAAACATTACATATTGACATGAATAATGGTGCCAGATTTGACATAAGACTCAAAGGGCTCGTTACATACGACAAAATCGGCCTCATACATGACATGTCAAAAGGAGTCCAAGTCAACTATGGTGTTGCACCAAAGCTGGAAGATCTTGAGCGAAACTTTGATCTGATTTTAGATTGCACTGGATTCCACAGGACATATCTTCCCAAAATAGAAAAGGACTTTTACCTTCCCACTTACCAATACAAAATCCAATACGAAGACAAAGTACCATTAGATGATTTTTATGTAAAACCATTTACTGGTATGACTGGATATTTTTGGTATTTTCCACTAAGCAAGAACATGGCGCACATTGGCGCTGGTGACTATAGAAAGGGTCACGTACTTGAAACAGACAACTTTTTCAAAAAATATGGTGGAACGGTAACAAAAACTGTTGGAAGGCCGATCAGACTGGCAACACCGGATTTGTGTGAGCCATTTTACCACGGAAAGGTAGTTGGTGTTGGCGAGTCAATCGGTACTGTCTATCCGCTGCTTGGCGAGGGGATCATACCAAGCATGGTTTGTGCAGATCTTTTGGTTAAGAATTTAAACAATCGCGAAAAATACCGCCAGGAAGTTCTTGATTACTTTGCAGTTTACAAAAAGGTTTTGCAGTTTATCATTTCAAAAATGAAGGGTGAGTTTTCTGCAATCAGACAGCTTTCTGATCTGATTTCCATATTTCGATACATGAAAAAAAATGAGGACCGGTTTGGAATGGAAGTTCACATGCGCGACCTAATGAAGGTTGCAAAAGCCTAAACGAAGTTTGTCAGACTAAAGCCTTCTCTTGTGGTTCGCGTATACTTCATGTTATAGTCATAAATTATTGTGGCGTATTCGCCTAGTACTTCACTCATCGGATCAAGTGATTCTGAGAGATAAAATCCAGGACAGTCGCCTGTAAATTGGAATGTGGAATGAACACGTGCTTTGCCTTTTTCATTTTCAAGCCACGTTGAAAACGGGTAGAGATAACAGACGCCTGGCCTGTTTGGATGAATTGAGCAGGCTCCACTTTGATCCAAGAATCTGCACGATATGTGTGTGCCGTCGTCAGCTTCCGTTTCGTCTTTTTTTCTCTTTAGGTTAATTGAGGTCATGATTATTTGATCAGATGCTGGTCCTGACTCTTGCCACGTGGCAATCAGGGTTTCATTTTTTACAAAATCGGATGTTTTTTGGTATTTGAGCCCCTTGCCAATAGTGATTAGATCATCAGATGTGAGAGGCAGTCGCCCCTGTCTGTCACAACAGTTGTGGCAATCAGGCCAATAACACTTCCAGAGAACAAATTTTTTTTCATCCTTTAGATAAGGAATGTGAAAAAGCACATCCTTTATTCTAATTGGGTGATCTGCCACATCTGTCCTTTTGCCTAGCACAAAGTCTTTGATTACTGGATCAATCTCCCATTTTTTTTCTAAGAGTTGTAAAGACTCTTCAATTTCTTTTTGAACCAACTATGCAGTTATAACTAATTTATCATGTGTTATTAACGTTGGTTGAAAAAGGAAAATATGCATCCGGCACACAAAACAGAAGATTTGTCTGGAAAGAAATTACGTGGCCACTAATTTTGGAGCTTGACTCTGTCGCATTCACATTAACACAATACCAAAAAAAGCGTGATGAGGTGTGCGAAAAGTTCGGAGTATCATTTACGGTAGCGTCAAGAGGCCTTGCGTCTTTGTTGCAAAAAAATATCCTGTACAAGGAAAATGATTTGTATTCTATTCATTATCGCCTCATTCCATACATGAGATTGAAGGCAGACTGTGATTATGCAACTGCAATCCGAGAAGTCAGAAGCAAGTGAAAGTAATTTTATATTCTAACGGTTATGAGACCTTCACAGTAGCCCGATAGTCTAGCGGCCAAATGATTTTCAGGTTAGGGATTCGGCGCTCTGGATCTTATGAGAGGATACGCCGAGACGGCAGTTCGAATCTGCCTCGGGCTACCATTCACTACTTGGTAGCCCTGCTGGTTCTTTAAATACCAAAAAGGCTTTCAGTGTGTTGGAAACACAGTCCAGAAAAAAACCTGGCAAGCAAAGATACGGAGACCTCAATGAGCAGATATACAAATTCAATAGAAGAATCAACACCATACTGACAAGGCTTGAGGATAGCAAAAACTACAATGTTGTGAAATTATTTGTTCAGGAGCTGAAACTTGCTGGACTGAGCCCCGGAAGGGTGTGGTACTATGCAAGCAGGTCTGCAAAGATAGTAAGATGGTTTGACGAAAGAAACATCCCATTAAAGAATGCAACAAAAGAAAATTGCAAGGAATGCTTCCAACATATCCTTGATCCAAATTACAAAGGCCCTACAAAAGCTGCATATGCAAGAACACTGAAGCGACTAGTGCACTTTGCAAAGACTGGAGAAATTGGAGAAAGGACTTTTGATAGTGACTATGTTGATGAGGTGCGCTGGATAAGACCATCAAAGTATGATAGTGAATACAAACCACATGTAGAAGCAGAGGATTTGTTGACGCCGTCTCAAGCACACCGTCTAAAAAAATCCTCATAGTCGATGATGCCTCGTTTATGAGGGTTGTCCTAAAGGACATAATAAAAGGAAACGGTCTTGCCTCCGAAATAATCGAAGCATCAGACGGCATTGATGGGGTAAAGGCGTACCAAACACAAAAGCCCGATCTTGTCACTTTGGATGTGAACATGCCTCGGGCAGACGGAATTCAAGCACTTAGAGCAATAATGAAAATTAATCCGGCAGCCAAGGTGGTGATGGTGACATCTATAGAACAAAAACAAATAGTCCAAGACGCAATGAAGCTTGGGGCAAGAGACTATATCGTAAAACCATTCGATCGAAGCAACGTAGGCCTCGTATTAAACAAGGTTTTAAGACAAAGATGAACTGCTAGAGGGAACAGAAAGCCACAATGTGTAAAACATGTGCTTGGAATTCAGGATGGGTTTTTGAAAAGGATACTGCACAAATCTCAGTTAACTATTTCAGTGTATGTTTGCTTAATGCAACAGCCATGTGTGATGAATCAAACGGCTTCATAATAAAGTCGATAGCACCAGCCCTCATAGCATCCTGAACAATATAGCTTTTTCCAATGGATGACATCATGATTACGCTGGCATCTGGGTCTATCTTTTTGATTGCGCGCAATGCCTGTATACCGTCTGCTCTTGGCATCAAAACATCCATTATGACAAGGCCGGGTTTGTATTCTTTGTATTTCATTACTGCTTCTACGCCGTCACCGGCCTCGATTATTCTATTTGAGATTCCGTTTGATTCTACGATGTTCCTGATTGTCCTTCTTGTGAATGGCGAATCATCAACAATTAAAATTCTCAGCCCCCATTCTTCACTCATTAGTTACACTCCTTGTAGAATTTGCAAGTACGCATATGATGTTTGTCTTATTGATCAATTCTAACAACCCTCCATTATATTATTGCTGATTCCAAGACAGTCATTTTCTTATCCAATATTATTTTTGTAGCAGTCTTTGTGTTGGCGTCTGGATCCACTATGATTCCTTCCGTCACGGCATAGCCAGCGAGTTGAGTGCCAACAAAGCATGTCATTGACCACAATCTGTCTTGATTCGTATGGTTGCCGAGATTTGATTGAACTATGTCCATCTGTTGGTTGCCACCGTGATCTTGAAAATATCGCCGTTTGTGATCATTCCAACCGGTTTTGCATTATCAAATACGAAAATTTTGCTAATTTTGTTTGAAGCAAGGTTTGGTATTGTGTCTTGTAGTGTGCTGTTTATCTGTGCGCCAACGACGCCAGAGTTTTTGATGTCTTGTATGCTGTTTGCAGTCTTTAAACTAGCGTTAATAAAGTCAGGGCTCTGCATGATGAGTTTTTCACTAAAAATTACAATTTATGAAATAGTTCGTTTGATACGAATAAACAATTTTTGAATTTAAATATTCTTCACATGGGTATGCCCAAAGATCAGTTCATCTTTGAAAATTAGGATGTTGTTCGTAATTACATAAAAATGAACAAACAGGTTCCTAAATAAAATTAAACTATGAAGCAGCCATTGAGACTAGTTAATTTTCTTGTTTTGGTAATAGGTGATGTACTGCTCTGACCCAAAAAGTCGACATTCTAATAGCTGACGATGCTTCATTATTTCGAGAGTTTGTAAAATCTGCTGTCAATTTGGTAAAAATAAACGCAAACTTCATCGAAGTTTCTGATGGTAAAAAACTGTTTTCTGCCTATGAACAGCACATCCCAGAAATTACTCTAGTTGACAGCAAGCTCCCAAACATTGATGTTCTAGATTTTATCAAAAAAATCGTAGCAATCCATCAAATAGCTACAATCATAGTTTTTGTCGATTCAATTGAACATGTCTTTGTCAAGCAAGCCCGGCAGCTTGGAATCGAGGAAATACTACCAAAAACAATTGACCCATTTTCACTTGGTAGTCTCATAAAAAAGCACCTTGATAAAAAAATCCCAAAATATCATGAATATGAGCAGAAAGCAAGATCTAATGTAATAAATGCATTAACCCTTTTAACTTTAGATAAATCTAAGGATACAAGTCAATATGTTAAACTCGTAAACGCTTCCATTCAAAAAGGAATTGCAAGAATTGAAAAATTAAAGGAGTTGGGAGAAGATTTCGATGTGACAATCAAAAAACTCTCAAACAGAAACGGCGTTGCTGAGAATTCAGACAAAACATCTGCAAAATCAAAACTAAAATTTGCGCCTCAGGACAGTCCGTACTTTTTTATGAGAGAGTTCTCAAACGGAGAACTCAACAATCTTCTGAAAGACAAGATCAAACAGCTGAAAGATACGCAAGCTGAACTAGAATCTGTAAATAATCGATTGGAAGAAACTGTAGCTGAGCTTGAGGAAACAAAACAAGAACTAACCATGCAAAAAGAACATCTCGAAGAACAGGTACAAATACAAACAAGGCAAATGCTGAAAACCGAAAAGCTTGCAACGATAGGAGAGTTATCCGCAAGGATAGCGCACGACCTGCGCAATCCTCTGAGTGTGATAAAAAACACATCTGACATACTCAAGCTAAGCCTTTCAGACAGATTAACTGACGACGAGGTAGAAAAGTGGCTGCGGCTTGAGAAGGCAGTATTCAGAATGTCGCACCAGATGGACGATGTCCTAGATTTTATAAAGCACAAATCATTGCAAAAAACCAGCGTAAAGATTTCCAAATTATTGGGAGATGTTCTTGAGAGGATAACCATCCCCCAGAATATTGAAATCCGCTTGCCCAAAAACGACGTGGAGATTCTTTGCGATTCTGAAAAGATGGGCGTTGTCTTTGTAAATCTTGTCTTAAATGCCGTACAGGCAATGGAAGGCCGCCTTGGGACAATCTACATTCTGGCACCCGACAAAAGTGAGTCGAGCTTTATCGAAATAGAGGTAAGAGATACCGGTCCTGGCATTCCCGAAAACCTCTGGAATAAAATCTTTGATCCTTTGTTCACAACAAGGCAGATTGGCACGGGCTTGGGTCTTACAAGCTGCAAGAGCATAGTGGAAAGACACGGGGGCACAATTACATTTACAAGCAAAGTTGGGATGGGAACCAGTTTTTTTATTAAACTACCAAAGAAAACAGAGTGGGAAAACATTGAAAGTCAAGATAAAGTTAATTTGCAATTAACCACCTAAATTTCTAATTTTTATAAAAAAATTTGAAAGTGGGTTGTAAGCACACCAAGACTTTGCATGTTTTTGAAATTTGAATGTTCAAACATACACCTACAATTTTGTCCATATATTTTAGTATCAGCGTTTTATTTGTCGGCTGATTCTGACTGTACTCTTGGAAGTATGATTGTAAACATGATATTGAAAGTGTTAAAAAGAAATGGAAGAGATCGAAACTGGACTAGAAAGGATATCATTTCTAAGGTCCGATATACTAATACAACTACAAAATGAAAAAACTTCTCCATGTTAGTGTATTAAGAATTAGAATGCCTGGTTTCAAAAATAAGAAACTGAAGGCATCAAACGGCAATTATGTCAGCCCACCCCCAACACATATCTCGAAACAAAAAAGTAAAGCCAATGAATCAGTTGCAAACATTTGATCAAAAGATAAATCAAATTATAAAACAATATAAGCAAATTATACTATTAAGCACTTGTGTGGGAAAATAATGCAAGTGCAATAGCAAATCTTGGAAAGGAGAACGCGTCAGTAAATCCTAGCAGAATAATGACTAGGAATTCCAAGAATTACAAAAAATCATGCAATATTGAGAAAATTTCAGAACATGAAAATACAGGGCTACCAACTAGAACTGTAGAGCCTGCCTCGGGCTACTCTTATCTTGATGCCTGCGCTATTCTTTCTAGCTCGTTCTTTTTCTTAACAGACGGTGCGCCCGCTTCGTTAGTGGATGCTGCAATTAAGTGGTCTGCAAGATATTCTTCCATTGCTTTTGGATTGGAAAATGAGGATTCCTTTACTCCGTCTGCAATAAATCTCAGCGCCAAATCAACCCTTCTTAGTGGAGAAACATCGACGGATACATGATACGCAGTTCCACCGTACACTATTCTTGTTGTGTCTTCGTTTGGTGATGAATATTCGATTGCACGGACAAGAACCTCTACTGGGTTTTTGCCAGTCTTTAGATGAATGATTTCAAATGCCGCCTTTACTGTGTTGATTGTTCTAGCTTTTTTGCCGCCCATCCTACCAGTGTTTTTTGCATATTTTTTTCCAAAGTGCATAAGCTTGTTTGCGAGTCTTTCAACAATGTTTACTTCGACTTTGTTGAATCGTTTTAATGAAGAGCGTCCAAAGGTCAGCGGCATTATTGACTTTTTGAGTGAAATTACACTTTTGAGACCTGGATCCTTTATTTCAACCCCTTCAAGATCCCATTTTCTAAATAACAACAAGTTTGGCGAGTCTGCCATTTTTCTATCTCCTTGGTTTTTCCTTTCTGCCCCTTACGAGCTCCCGCAAAGACGTTCCATTTACTTTGAAAACCTTGAATCTTACTCCCGGAATATCACCCATTGCTCCACCCATTGATGCTCCCATTCCTTCGACATGAACCTCGTCGTGTTCATCGATAAAGTTCATTGCCCCGTCTCGTGGCAAAAATGCGGTCACCGTTTTTCCGTTTTTGATTAGCTGAACACGAACACACTTTCTTACTGCAGAGTTTGGCTGTTTTGCCTCAACCCCTACTTTTTCCAAAACAATTCCTCTTGCCTGTGGAGAGCCTCCCAAGGGGCTTGATTTTTTGTCCAGTCCAAGAACGCGTCGCTTGTACACTCCAATTGCCCAGCGCTGTCTTTTTCGCTTTGCTTTTAGAACTCGGCCCGCGAATAATCCTAAAGGAGACTTTGCCATACTATCACTCTGTAAATTTATCTGGGCTATTAATTAAAACGCTTGTAATTTCAAAGTACCTTCTTGCCAAAAGTCTGGCTTTTTCGGCGTTGCGGCCCTCTCGCCCCACTACAATTCCTTTCTTTTTTGGATCGACTAGTACAATTGCTTGAGTCGAACCGTCAAGTCTTTTGTTTAATTTGACATCAATTACAAGTTTTGAGTTTAGCATATTTTTCAAAAATTCTATTGGATCATCAGAATGTTCCACAAGCTCAACGTTCTTCTTGATAATGTTTTGCAGGTTTCTAATGTGTGAGCCACCTTTACCTATTGCAAGACCCATCTTTCCTTCATTTACTACAAAAATTACACGGTTTTGTTTTTCGTCTTCCACACAATCACGAGCTGATGCACCAGTTACATTTTGGAAAAGCGAGATTAATCGCATTTGATCAGTTGTTAGTTTGATTGTTTGTGGCATTTTTGCTAATTATCTCGAAGCCCTGAGAGTCTCATTTAAACTTTGAGAGAGTTGTGATGATGTCATCTTTAGTGTACCTCTGATTCTTTTAGTATTGCTTTGATGTTAGAGTCAGGAATTGAAGTCAATGATGCTGCTGAAACTCTAAATTGCAATCCGCAAACTTTCCCAAGCGCCACAGAAGAACCATCAAATTGTAGTGTTGTAATTTTTTGGTCTTTGGACTTTTCAATTTTATCTAGGGATTCTTTTGATACTGATTTGGAAATGACAACCAGTTTTGCGTTCTTAATTGATTGCAGCACCTGCTTTACGCCTAATACGCACTTGCTTTCTTCAAGCGCATCTTTTAGTGCTTTTTCGAGTAATTTTCCCATTATATCACGTGTAATGACACGGTTCAAAACCTCCTTTATAAAATTATGGCATTTCATTTTCAAAACTTTGTTAATGTTCAACATCTGTTATTATATGCACTAAAATTGATAATGTTCAACATTTTATCTTCATTCGGTATTTCGTTAAGTGCGTTTATACTTCAGAATTTTTTGTGGCAAATTTGAAACAGATGATGTGATACAATTGTTAATTTTCTAGACATCTAAGCTTACTCTTAATTCAACCACATTATTTTAAGAAAGAGATGGTTTCTTATAATGATGTTAAGAAGAAGTTTCAAGTTCCGACTGTATCCTAATCTAACCCAATGGAAAAAACTTGATAACACATTAGATGCGTGTAGATGGGTTTACAATAAAATGATAGAACAAACACACAACGGGTTTCTATCACGAAATGAAATGAATTATTTTCTAACCGAGTTAAAACAAGAAGAATTTTGGTTATATAATTATCACTCTAAAATGCTCCAGATGATATCTACACAGATAAATGGTGCCCAGAAGGCATTACTCGACCTAAACAAGAGGGGAATTAAGAAGGGAAAATTGAAATTCGCAAAATACTCAGAATACAACACATTTGTATATAATCAGAGCGGATTTGAGATCAAAAATGGTTTTCTGTACCTATCTAAAATTGGTAAAATCAAAATGATTCAACATCGACAAATATCAGAAAACCATAATATCAAACAAGTTACAGTAACAAAATCAAAAACAGGGAAATGGTTTGCGTGTGTGTTATGTGAGCTTGATGTGATAATACCAAAGATTAATCTTACAAAATTAGTTGGAATCGACGTAGGGATTAAAAATTTTTCATATGATTCTGATGGTTGTCATATTTCAAATCCACTTAACTTCAAAAAGATGTTAAAACCTATAGCAAGAGTTCAAAGAAAAATGTTCAGAAGGCAAATGGACTCAAAAAACAGAAAAAAAGCTGTACGATTCTATCAAATAATACATGAGAGAGTTAGGAATCGCAGAAAAGATTTTTTGCACAAACTTTCAACTGCATACGCAAGAAAATATGATGTAATATTTGTGGAAAAATTAACAAAACTAAACATGGTAAAAAATCACAAAATTGCAAGAAACATTCTGGATTCTGGTTGGAGTATATTTACAAATATGCTTGATTACAAAAGCCTGTTAGTTGAGGTTCCAGCAAAAAACACTACGGTTGAATGTTCAAGATGCGGTAATTTAGTACCAAAATCTTTAGCTGTCAGAATTCACAGATGTTCTAAGTGCAATCTGACTTTAGATAGAGATCATAATGCAAGTATCAATATTTTGAAAAAAGGAGTGGAGATGTTTCAAATTAAACTACCGCAGGAACTGCGGAAAGTCACGCCTGTAGAGATATCAATGATGTCGAAGAAGCAGGAATATGCTACAAACTTGTCAAGTAGTGGTTCACAGGTTTATCATTTTGTAATTTGATCAAAATATTAACGATTTAGATTAAAAAATTATTCAACATAAACGAATTTAACATAACTTGTACTGAGTGGTCGTGCATCACCTAGCGATTTCCACAAAAAAGTTTCTATTTTGTAATTATCACTTTTTGTAGGAGTCCATGACTGCGATACCTCAAAATTTTGTCCTGCCGATAGTTCACCTCCTACCCAAGAAAGCGAAATCACATTGTCTTGCGAGTCGCTGATTTGTATAATGCAGGTAAATTCTTGTTGGTATTCCTCATTGTTATGAATACTGTTTACTAGCTGAATCCGTTGATCTGTTCTTAACTCAAAGATTTGTTTTCCACTGGAATCTGCAATGTAAAGGTCAGATACAGTAATTTTCTTAATATCCGGAATGCTTGATTC
>Ga0187892_10002663_pt1 | contig 34786 bp, 34 predicted proteins | sample MA1701073metaG_FD_139345 | JGI IMG/M metagenome (GOLD analysis project Ga0187892, IMG submission 139345) | Bio-ooze microbial communities from a basaltic lava cave in the Kipuka Kanohina Cave System on the Island of Hawaii, USA - MA170107-3 metaG ... | reverse complement strand
CGCGCAGCGAGCCGCAGGCGAGCGAAGGCCCCGGGCAAGCCCGAAGGGCGCGCAGCGAGCCGCAGGCGAGCGAAGGCCCCGGGCAAGCCCGAAGGGCGCGCAGCGAGCCGCAGGCGAGCGAAGTCCCGGGGAGTGCCCGAAGGGCGCGCAGCGAGCCGCAGGCGAGCGAAGCCCCCGGAAGTGCCCGAAGGGCGCGCAGCGAGCCGCAGGCGAGCGAAGGCCCAGGGATGGCCCGAAGGGCAGGCAGCGAGCCGCAGGCGAGCGAAATTCGCGGGCCGGGTGCGGCCCCGGCGCAGTCCCGCCTCTCCGCCTGCATCATCACGCTCGACGAGGCCGACCGCATCGAGGCCTGCCTGGGCTCCCTCGCCTTCTGCGACGAGCTCCTGGTGGTGGACTCGCACTCGACCGACGCCACGCGCGAGCGCGCCGCGACCTGCGGCGCCCGCGTGATCGAGCGCGACTGGCCCGGATACGTGGCCCAGAAGGAGTTCGCGATCCGACAGGCGCGCCACGACTGGGTGCTCTGCCTGGACGCCGACGAGCGCGTCTCGCCGGAGCTGCGCCGCGCGATCGAGGGCCTACGCGCCGCGGGCTTTCCGGGGCGCGCCGGCTGGCGCATGCCCCGGCTCTCGCGCTACCTGGGGCGCTGGATCCGGCACGGGACCTGGTACCCGGACCTTCAGCTGCGCCTCTTCGACCGCCGCCGCGGGCGCTGGGCCGGTCTCGATCCCCACGACCGCGTCGAGGTCGACGGCCCGGTGGGCCGGCTCGCGGGCCCGCTGCTGCACGAGCCCTATCGCAACCTCGAGGAGCACCTGGCCACCATCGACCGCTACACGACGATCCGGGCCCGGGAGCTCTTCGCGCATGGGCGCCGCGCGCGCCTTTTCGACCTGGCGCTGCGCCCGGCCTGGCGCTTCCTGCGCTTCTACCTGCTCACGGGCGGCTTCCTCGAGGGCTGGCGGGGCTTCCTCCTGGCCTGCCTGGCGGCGCACTACGCACAACTCAAGTACGCCAAGCTCTGGCTGCTCGCCCACGGCGAAGCAGCGGCAGGCACCCCGGAAACGCAGTAGCCTCCGAGGCGGCGTGGCGCGGAGGGGCCGCTCGGCGAGCCTGCGGGACTGGCTCGAGTACGCCGCCTACCGGGGCGGCGCGGCGCTGCTGCGCGCGCTGCCCGAGGAACGCGCCCGCGGCCTCGCGACCCGCGCGGCGCGCCTCGCCTTCGCGCGGGGAGGTCGCCGCGCGCGGGTCGCCCTCGCCAACCTGCGGATCGCGTTCCCGGAGCTCGCCCCGGAGGAGCAGCGCCGCATCGCGCGCGAGAGCTGGGTGCAGCAGGCCTGGAACGCCATCGACGCGCTCGCCTGCCCGACCTGGAGCGACGCGGAGCTGCGGCGGCGCGTGGAGCTCGAGGGCCTCGAGCACCAGCGGGCTGCCGCGGCGCTCGGCCGCGGCGTGCTCCTGCTGATGCCGCACCTGGGGAGCATCGAGCTCGCCTGGGCCGCGCTCCCCCTCCACGGGCCCCCGCTCACGGTGCTCACGCGACCGCTCTCGAACCGGCTGATCCAGCGCGAGCACGTCCAGAGCCGCGCCGCCCACGGCGCGGAGATCCTGCCGCACCGCGGAGCGGCCCTGCGCGTGCTGCGGGCGCTCTCCGAGGGCCGCCGCGTCGCCATCGCCAACGACCAGTATGCCCGCCGCTCCCGCGGCATCTTCGCCCCCTTCTTCGGCGTGCGGAGCTCGACCTCGCCGGGGGCCGCGCTGCTCGCCCTGCGCAGCGGCGCCCCGCTGCTGCCGTTCTACCTGGTGCGCCTCGGCCGCGACCGCCACCGCGGCGTCTTCCTGCCTCCCCTCGAGTTCGAGAGGAGCGGCGACCACCGCAAGGACGTGGAGCTCGCCACCGCCCGGATGAATCAGGTGCTCGAGGCGCTGATCCGCCAGCACCCCGAGCAGTGGCTGTGGGGGCACCGCCGCTTCCGCCACAGCCCCGACCTCCCGGGCGACCCCTACCGCGGCTGACCCGATGCGACCCGCCCGGATCGCGCGGCGGCTGCTGGCGGCGCTGCTCGCGCTCGCCGCGGCCTGCCGGAGCGGCCCCGAGGACGCGGCGGAGCCCGCCCCGGAGAGCCTCTCGCTGATCTGGATCTCCCTCGACACGCTGCGCGCGGACCACCTGGGCGCCTACGGCTATCGGCGCGACACGAGCCCCTTCCTGGACGAGCTCGCGCGCCGCGGCCTGCTCTTCGAATGGGCGGTGAGCCCGCAGAACTCGACCCTGCCCACCCACGTCACCATGTTCTCGGGCCATCACCCGGTGGTGCACGGCGTGATGCACTCGCGCAGGAATCCGGGCATCGCCCTGGCGCCCTCGGTGCGCACCCTGCCCGAGATCCTGCGCGACGCGGGCTTCGCGACCCGGGCCTGGGTGGACGGCGGCAAGATGAAGGGCCACTACGGCTTCGCGCGGGGCTTCGAGGCCTACCAGGACCGGCGCGCGCCGCTGCCCCGCCAGCTCGACGCCGCCCTCGCGGCACTGGACGAGCTCCCCGCCGGGCGCCGCTTCTTCTTCCTGATCCACACCTACCAGATCCACGCGCCCTACCGGCCCCCGCCCCCCTACGACGCCCTCTTCGCGACCAGCGGGGAGGCCGCGGAGGATCCGGTGCGCAGCCGCGACCTCTACGACGGCTCGATCCGATTCGTCGACGACGAGCTGCGGCGTTTCGTCGCAGCTCTGGAGGAGAGGGGCCGGCTGGCCCATACCGTGCTCGTGGTGACCGGCGACCACGGCGAGAGCTTCGCGGAGTACGGGATCCCGGAGGTGGGCCACGACGGGCACAACCTGCACCAGAACATCACGCGCGTGCCCTGGATCCTGCTGCACCCGGGGCGCGAGCACCGGGGCCGGGTGGCGGAGACCGTGGGCCTGATCGACTTCCCGAACACGCTCCTGGCGCGGCTCGGCATCGCGGAGCGCCTGACGGGAGGGGGCGTCGACGTGCTCGGGCCGGGCCGCGGCGGCGCCCGCCCCTACCTGAGCACCAGCGGCGAGGCGTGGTCGCTCTACGAGGACGGCTACCACCTGCTCGAGAGCGGAGAGCACCCGGGCCCGGAGCGGAACGCGCTCTTCCACGTGGCCTCGGATCCGCGGGAGGAGCAGGAGGCCCGGGACCCCGCGCGCCGGGCGCAGCTGCGGGGCCGCCTCGCGGAGCTGCGCGGCGAGCTCCAGCGCGAGAGCCGGGAGCTCGGCCCGCGCCTGCAGCGGCGGAGGGCGCTGCCCGCTTCGACCCGGGCGGAGCTCGAGGCGCTCGGCTACGCGGTCGACGACGCGGCACCCGCGGAGCCGGCCGCCGGGTCGGGGCAGAGCGTGCGGAACGCGATCCTCTACCTGATCGACACCCTGCGCGCCGACCACCTGGGAGCCTACGGCTACGGGCGGCCCACGTCGCCGGCCCTGGACGCGCTGGCGGCCCGGGGCGTGCTCTTCGAGCGCTGCTTCACCCACGATACCCGCACGGTGGGGGCCGTCCCCTCGCTCCTCACCTCCCGCCATCCCCCGGCCCACGGCGTCGAGCGCTACGGCGAGAAGATCCGGCCCGACCTGGTCACGCTGGCGGAGGCCCTCTCCCGGGCCGGCTGGCGCACGGCCGCCTTCGTCACCAACGTGAACGCGGGGACGCTGCCGGGGCTCGAGCGCGGCTTCCAGCACCACCACCAGGTGGCGAGCCGCGCCCGGGACCGGACGGCGCTGCGGAGCCTCCCGGAGCCGGACTTCTTCGCCTGGCTCGACCAGCAGGGGGGCGCTCCCTTCTTCGCCTACGTGCACACCGCCGAGCCCCACCGGCCCTACGCGCCCGGGCCGCCCTTCGACTCTCTCTTCGACCCGGGCTACCGCGGCGACGTCACGGGCCTCTTCGACGGCGAGGGCGGCTATGCCCGGGCCACGAGCCCCGAGGACGTGGCCCACGTGGTGGCGCTCTACGACGGCGAGGTGCGTCTCGCCGATGAGGCCCTGGGGCGCCTGCTGGCGGGGCTCGAGGCGCGGGGGCTGCGCGAGAGCACCCTCGTGGCCGTGACCTCGGACCACGGGGAGGAGCTCCACGAGCGCGGCGGGTGGAACCACGGCCACAGCCTCTACGACGAGCTCCTGCGCGTGCCGCTGGTGCTGGCGGCGCCCAGGCTCCTGCCCGAGGGCGCGCGGGTCGCCGAGCCGGTCGCGCTGGTGGACGTGGCGCCCACGATCCTGGCGCTCCTCGGCGTGCCCGCCCCGGAGAGCTTCGACGGCGAGAGCCTCGCGGGCCTCGCGGCGGGTCGCCCGAGCGAGCGCGAGCGCTTCGCCGCGCGCCCGGTCTTCGCCCGCACCTCGAAGCCGCCGGAGCAGCTCGCGGTGGTCCAGGGGCGCATGAAGGCGATCCTGCGCCCCGGTGGCGCCCTCGAGCTCTACGATCTCGCGGCCGATCCCGGCGAGCGGCGCGACCTCGCCGGCGAGCAGCCGGAGCTGGCCCGGGAGCTCCGCACCCGCGCGGAGGAATGGGCCCGGGTGCAGCGGGCGCGCAAGGGCGAGGGTCGGGCGGCGCCACTCAGCCCCGAGGAGCGGGCCGAGCTCGACGCCCTGGGCTACCTGGAGAAATGACGGCCGCCGTGGCTTCCTACGGGTCCTGGCCCCGCGCCTCGGGGCCGATCGCCCTGGAGACCGTGCCCGCTCGGGGGGAAAAATGAGGCTCGTCCGCCGACTCACGTTGCACCTCTTCTTCGTCATCGGTCTCGTCTTCGCCTCGGACACCTGGCTGAGTCTGCGAATGCACCTGATGCTCTTCGACGCCGACCTCCGGCGCGACGAGCGCCTGCTGGGCGGAGCCCTCGCCTCGGCGATCGAGCGGGCCTGGCGCGACCACGGAGCGGACTACGCCCTCGATCTCGTGAAGGATGCCAGCGATCGCGAGGGCAACCTGAGCCTCCGCCTGGTCTCCCTGACCGCTCCGCCCGGGGCACCCGATGCGCCCGAAGCACCGCGAGCCGAGATCGAGTTCGCGGGAGGGCAGCGCGGGATCGCCCACGTGCGAGACGAGACCGGCGAGGAGCGGCTCTACACCTACGTCGCGCTCTCGGTGGCCGGGAAGGCGGTCGCCCTCGAGCTCTCCGAATCCCTCTCCCACGAGCGCGCCTACCTCTGGGAGCGGATCCGGCGCAAGCTGGGCACCGCCGCCCTCATGGCGATCGGCTGCGGATTCGTGGCGTGGGCCGTCGGCATCCGGCTCGTCGGCCGGCCGATCCGCGCCCTCGTCGAAAAGGCGCGGCGCATCGCCGGGGGGGATTTCTCGCGCCCTCTGGTGCTCCCGGAATGCGACGAGCTCTCGCAGCTCGCGGACGAGATGAACGCGATGGCCGAAGGCCTGGGCGCCGCCGCGCAGGCGGTGGCTGCCGAGTCGGCGGCCCGCATCTCGGCTCTGGAACAGCTCCACCACGCCGACCGCTTGACGACCGTCGGGCAGCTCGCCTCGGGCCTCGCCCACGAGCTGGGAACTCCGCTCAACGTCGTCTCGGGCCGCGCCCAGATGATCCTGACCGGGGAGGCCGGCGGCCCCGAGGCGGTCTCCCGGAACGCGCGGATCATCGTCGAGCAGTCCGCTCGGATGACGCGGATCGTGAGGAAGCTCCTCGATTTCTCGCGCCACGGCGGCTCGGAGAAGCGCCCTACCGATCTGACGGCGCTCGTCCTGGAGACGATTTCGCTCCTCGAGCCCCTGGCCGCTGAGAAGAGCGTCGCACTGCGCCACGAGGTGAGCGCCGGCGCCGTCCTCGCCCACGTGGACCCGGACCAGATCCGACAGGCCCTCACCAATCTGGTCATGAACGCCATCCAGGCGACGCACTCGGGCGGCAGCGTCGCCGTGCGGGTGGCCCGCGACGAAAGCCATTCGGATCCGGCCGGGCCGCCGGTCGGACAGCGAGCACTCGTGGAGGTCTCCGACGACGGCGAGGGCATTCCGGGCAACGAGCTCACGGCGATCTTCGATCCCTTCTTCACCACGAAGCCGCCGGGGGAGGGCAGCGGGCTCGGCCTCTCGGTGACCCATGGGATCGTGAAGGAGCACGGAGGGCGGATCGACGTCTCGAGCGCACCGGGCCGCGGCAGCGTGTTCCGCATCTGGCTGCCCTGCGAGGACCGCGCGTGAGGGGCCGCATCCTCGTGGTGGACGACGACCTCGAGATGGGCGCCCTGCTCCGAGAGGACCTCGCCCAACGCGACTTCGAGGTGTGCGTCGAGAGCGACGCGGAGGACGCGCTCGAGATCCTCGCAGCGGAGGAGTTCGACGCCGTGGTCACCGACGTGAAGATGCGGGGGGTCTCCGGGATCGAGCTCTGCGAACGGGCCACTGCGAACCGGCCCGATGTCCCGGTCATCGTCATCACCGCCTTTGGAAGCCTCGAGACCGCCATCGCCGCGATCCGCGCCGGCGCCTACGATTTCCTCCCCAAGCCGTTCCAGGTCGAGGAGCTCGCGTTCCGGCTCGGTCGGGCCCTCCAGCAGCGCCGGCTCACGGAGGAGGTGAGGCGCCTGCGCGAGGACGCGGCCGGGGGGTCCAGGGCGGACGGTCTGCTCGGGAGCAGCCCCGCCATGCGGAAGCTTCGCGACCTGATGACGCGGGTCGCGCCCTCCGATGCTCCGGTCCTGATCACCGGGGAGTCGGGATCGGGCAAGGAGCTCGTGGCCCGCTGGATCCACCGCCACGGCTCGCGCCGGGACGGTCCCTTCATCGCGATCAACTGCGCCGCCCTGCCGGAGCAGCTGCTCGAGAGCGAGCTCTTCGGCCACGTCCGGGGGGCCTTCACGGATGCGAACCGGGAGCGGACCGGACTGCTCGTGCACGCGAACGGCGGCACGCTCTTCCTGGACGAGATCGCGGACCTGCCCATCGCGCTCCAGCCGAAGCTCTTGCGGGCGCTCCAGGAGCGGCGGATCCGCCCGGTCGGTTCCGCGGAGGAGGTCGGTTTCGACGCCCGGATCGTCACCGCCACGAATCGCGACGTCGAGGCCGCCGCCGAGGAGGAACGCTTCCGCCAGGACCTGCTCTTCCGCATCGACGTGCTCCGCGTGGAGGTCCCGCCGCTTCGCGCCCGGGGGAGCGACGTGCTCCTGCTCGCCCAGCACTTCCTGCGCGAGTGCGTCGCGCGGGCGGGGAGGGAGGTGACCGGGATCTCGCGCGGAGCGGCCGAGAAGCTCCTCGGCTACCACTGGCCGGGGAACGTCCGCGAGCTCCAGAACTGCATCGAGCGAGCCGTCGCTCTCACCCAGCACGAGCAGATCCTGGCCGAGGACCTCCCCGAGCGGATCCGCGACTACCGCCGGCCCCACGTCCTCGTCGCGGGAGAGGACCCCTCCGAGCTGGTTTCCATGGAGGAGGTCGAGCGCCGCTACATCGCCCGCGTCCTCGAAGCCGTGGGCGGCAACAAGACGCTGGCCGCCCGGATCCTCGGCTTCGACCGCAAGACGCTCTACCGCAAGCTCGAGCGCAGCCCGTAGGCGCAGAGCCCTGTCTCGTCCCCCTGCCGGCCCGTGGCGAAATGCCACGCGGGGCGGAACTCCGCGCTCCGCGGGGCTCCGGGCGCCTTCCGCCGGCATCGATCTTGCTCGAAGGGGAGTCGTGCGCGCCTCCCCTTCCGGGAGGCGCCGATCGATGGGGAGAGACCAATGCAGCATGGAATGTCCGCGACGAAGTTCGAACCCACGCGTGGGGTCACGGAGAGGCGCAAGCGCCTCGTGCCCTGGGACAGCCGTCCCACGGTCCTCGTGGTGGAGGACGACGAGGAGATGCGGGCGATGGTCGCCGCGTTCCTGCGCAGCGACGGGTACCGGGTCATCGAGGCGGAGGACGGCGAAGGTGCCTTCGAGTGGCTGGGCCCCGGGGTCCTCGAAGGCCAGCTCGACCGCATTCCCTCGCTCATCATCTCGGACATCCGCCTCCCCTTCCTCTCGGGATTCGAGATCCTCGAGGGCATTCGCCTCGCGGAGCTGTGGGTGCCGGTGATCCTGATCACGGGATTCGGGGACGTGCAGACCCACGCATTCGCGGAGGAGCTCGGAGCCGAGCGCGTGCTCGACAAGCCCTTCGACCTCGCCGAGCTGCGAGCCGCGGTGCGCGAGCTGTGCTGACGCGAAGCGGGGAGCGGTCTCGCGGGCGGCTCGCGAGAGTCCGGCGCCTCGGCAACGGGTACGCCGTCGGATCGCAGGGGGTCCACGTGTGGGAGGAGACGCGCCGCGAAGCGGAGTGGGCGCTCGAGCTCGTCGAGTTCGCCGACGCGCTCCAGCGCGCGTCCCCCTCGCGCTAGGGATCCGGCCACCAGCCCGCCGGGCGGCTCCCGTGCCGCGCCGCCGGCACCGCGCGCGTCGACGCCTCGGCTCGGCCGCTACGCTACCCGGCTGCTCCGGGCCCCGATTCGCCCGGAGGCCGAAGCGGGGTGCGACGGCACGGCGTGCCCTCGCGCGAGCGGATCCCAGCCGGGATCGAGGCTGCGTCGCATGCGGGGCCCGAAATCCGCATCGCTGGCGCTCGATCCTCCGGATTGCGGGGCTCCCCCCCGCGCTGTGGGTCGCCCGGCGGCTGTGGGTGGACTTCCGCGCCGAAGCCGGGCGGGCGCGTCCTGATCGTGGGGATCGACGGGGCTACCCTGCGCCTCGCGCGGCCTGGAATTCGTTCGCGACGCCGGCGATGGAGCCAGGTCCCTCTACCTGAGCTCCGATCGCACGACCCACGCCCAATTCCATCGCGACACGGGCGTCGCTCGAATCGCGCTCGAGGTCGAAAGCGAGCTGCGACCGCGGGTGATGCTGGTGCTGCTCACGGGAATCGACCTCGTCTCCCATTGGCTCTGGGGGACGCTGGAGCCCCCCGACCTGTACCCCGAGTCCCTGAGACCTGCGGCGCTATTACGAGTACACGGATCGGCTGATCGGCCTGTTGATCGAGCCGTACGGGCCCGAGGATCTGACGATCGTCTTGTCGGATCACGGCTTCGGCGCGGGTGCGGCCATCGACAGGCTGACGGGCATCCATGAGGTGGAGGAGGAGCGCTCGGGTCTCCTGTTCGCGCGGGGAAAGGGCATCCGCGCGGGAACGCAGGTCGAGGACACGACCGGCAACGACATCACCCCCACGGTGCTGGCCTGGCTGGGGCTGCCGGTCGGGGAGGACATGGACGGGCGACCGGCCGCCTTCATCGGGCCGCGCCGCGTCCGCAGCGTCCCGACCTACGACGGGAAGCCCGTCGAACGCGTCCAGATCGAGCTCTCCGCGCGGCGCCCGCGCCCTAGCGCCGTACGGTGATGGCGGCGTTGGAGAGGATGACCGCGTCCCGCTCCTTGGAGCGGGCCTCGAGCAGGAGCTTGTCCCCCTCGCGCCAGTACGAGATCCGGTAGGTCTCGCCCGGGAAGGCCACGCCGGCGAAGCGCGCCTGGTAGCGCGACACGAGCGAGGGGTCTCCTCCCAGCGCCGCATCCACCACGGCCTTGCAGGCGATCCCGTAGGAGCAGAGGCCGTGGAGGATGGGCCGGTCGAACCCGCCGGCCTTGGCGAACTCCGGGTCCGCGTGCAGCGGGTTCTTGTCCCCGTTCAGCCGGTAGAGGAGCGCCTGCTGGGGCAGCGTCGCCCGCTCCACCACCCCGTCGGGCTTGCGGGAGGGCGCCTCGTTGCCGGCCTTGGGACCCGAGGGACCGCCGAAGCCCCCCTCGCCGCGCAGGAAGAGCGACATGCGGTTGGTGTAGAGGGGCTTGCCCTCCGCGTCGCGCGCCTTGCCCTCGAGGATCAGGAGCGCCGCCTTTCCCTTGTCGAAGATGTCCGCGATCCGGGAGCTGGCGCGGATCTCGGCCTCCACCGGGAGCTCCTGGTGGATCTCGATGTCCTGCTCGCCGTGGAGCAGGAGCGCCGGGTTGAAGGAGACGCCGGGCACCTTCATCAGGTTCCCGCTCGCGTCCGTCGCGACCACCGTCACGAAGGTCGGCAGCACCTTGAGGTTCTTCTCGAAGGTGTACTCGAGCTCGTTCGGGTCCGTGGGGGGATTTCCGGCCCCGATCCCCAGGTGGTAGAGGATCACGTCGTCCTTCTGCCAGCGGCCCCTTCCCTCGCCGAGCTCGTAGCCCAGCGCCTTCTCGCGATCGATCGGCATGTCTGCTCCTCGCCCTAGGACCGCTTCTTGGCGGCCTCCGCCATGGCCTGGGTCTCCCCCGCGATGCTGTCGGGGATCGTGGCTCCCTCGGTTCGGCGGATCTCCTCGAAGTTGTCCGCGATGTCCTCGACGCTGGGAGCGCCGCCCTTGGGCGCCACCCAGCCGGGTCCGAGGCCGATGAAGATCCGCGCGTAGCGCCCGGCACCCACGTCGAAGATCTCGTGGGTGACCTGGCACTCCTCCGAGGCCAGGTACGCGACGAGCGGCGTCACGTACTCCGCCGAGAGGTCGATCGGGACGTCCTTCATGAGTGCCTCGGTGAGGCGCGTCACGGCCACCGGCGCAAAGACGTTGGACTTGATGTTGTAGCGGGCGCCCTCGACGGCCAGCACGTTGCTGAGCCCGACGAGGCCCATCTTCGCGGCGCCGTAGTTGCTCTGGCCGAAGTTCCCGAAGATCCCGGCACCGGAGGCCGCGAAGAGGATGCGCCCGTACCCGTTCTCCTTCATCACGCGGAAGGCGGGCTGCGTCACGAAGAAGGCGCCCTTCAGGTGCACGGCGAGGACGGCCTCCAGATCCTGGGGCGGGAGCTTCGCGAAGGTCTTGTCGCGCAGGATGCCGGCGTTGTTGATGACGATGTCGACCTTGCCGAAGTGGTCGACGGCGGTCTTGGTGATGCTCTCGCCGCCCTCGGGGGTGGCCACGCTGTCGTAGTTGGCGACGGCCTTGCCCCCCGCCTCGAGGATCTCCTTCACGGTCGCGTCGGCCATGCTCCGGCCCTTGCCGGTGCCGTCGGCGGCGCCGCCCAGGTCGTTCACCACCACGCTGGCCCCGCGGGCCGCGAGCATCGTCGCGTAGGTCTTGCCGAGGCCCCCGCCGGCCCCGGTCACGATGGCCACGCGGCCGTCGTAGCGGATTTCACGCATCGAGGACTCCTTGCGCAGGAAGGGGCCCGGCTCGGCTCGGCGCCGCGCCGGACGGCGCGCATCATAGCAGCTGCGGCCCGGGAGTTGTGACAGGCTGGGGGCTGCACCGGAGGCTTCCCGATGCGCCACGCCGCCCCGCTCTCCGCAGCGCTCGCGGCCCTGCGGGCGCTCCTGGCGGCAGCCTCCGGCGCGCAGGTCGTGGAGCTCCCGGCGCCCGGGGCAGCTCCCTGGCGCGCGGCGGCCCTGCGCGGGGTGGAGCGCGAGACCTCCTACGCACGGGTCGAGGTGGGCGGCGCCCCGGCCCTGCGCGCCGAGAGCCGCTGCGCCGCCTCGGCCCTGGTCCTGCCTGCCGACGAGATCGACCTCGTGCGCACGCCGGTCCTCTCCTGGCGCTGGCGGGTGGAGCGGGGCCCCGAGGTCGCTGACGAGCAGAGCCGGGCCGGGGACGACTTCGCCGCGCGGGTCTACGCGACCTTCCGCCTGGAGCGCGAGCGCAGCCCGCTCGTCGAGCGGCTGTGGCACCGGCTGGCGGAGGCCTTCTACGGCGAGGAGATCCCGGGGAGCGCCCTCAACTGGGTCTGGACGCGCCGCCTCGACCCCGGCCGCCGCTGGGAGAGCCCCTACACGGCGTCGGCCCGACTGGTGGCCCTGCGGCGCGGGGCGCGGGGCGACTGGCAGACCGAGCGCGTGCACGTGCTGCGGGCCTACCGCGAGGCCTTCGGCCGCGATCCGCCGCCCCTGCGCGGGATCGCGCTCATGAGCGACGCGGACAACTCCTGCCAGGAGGCCGTGGCCTTCTACGCGGACTTCCGGCTGCTCGGCGAGGCCGAGGCGGCGGCCGAGGGCCCCCTGAGCCCGACCCCGTGAGCCCCGCTTGACGGAAACCCCCTCCGGCGGCGAGCATCCAAGCTTGGAATGACCGAGCTGCTGGTCGCCACCGCCCTGCTCCTGGCCTTCGCGAACGGGGCCAACGACAACCTGAAGGGCGTGGCGACGCTCTGCGGCTCGGGCGTCCTCTCGTACCGGAAGGCGCTCGCGCTCGCGACCGCCTCGACGCTGGCGGGCGCGCTCCTGGCCCTGGTTCTGGCGGGCGGGCTCGTGGAGGTCTTCTCGGCCCGGGGACTCCTCCCGGCGGCGCTCCTCGATCAGGACTTCCTGACCTCGGTGGCCGGGGCCGCGACGGGCACGGTGCTGCTCGCCACCTGGCTCGGGCTTCCGATCTCCACCACCCACGCCCTGCTCGGGGGCCTCGCGGGGGCGGGCCTGGTGACGGCGGGAGGCGAGCTCCAGGGCGCGGCCCTCGCCAGCCGCTTCGCCCTTCCGCTCCTCCTGGGTCCGCTCCTCGCGGTGGGGCTGGCTGCCGCGCTCCACGCGCTCCTGGGGCGGCGCCTCGAAACCTGGCACCGCGCGACGGGCCAGGGAGCGCCGGAGCCGGCGCCCCCCTGGGTCCCCTCGCGGCGCACCGGGGGCTTACTCCTGGTGCCCGGGCTGGACGGCGTGCTGGCGCTGGCCCACGTGACGAGCGCCGGCTTCGTCGGCTTCGCGCGCGGCCTCAACGACGCCCCCAAGATCGTGGGCGTGCTGGTCGGGGCGGGGGCCCTGGCGCCCTGGAACGCCGCCCTGGCGGTGGCGGCCGCCATGGCCCTCGGCGGCCTCGTGGGGGCAAGCCGGGTGACGCGCACGCTGGCTCACGAGATCACGCCGCTCGCTCCGAGCCAGGGACTGCTCGCCAACCTCAGCACCTCGCTGCTCGTGCTCGCCGCCTCGCACCTGAGCCTCCCGGTCTCGACGACCCACGTGGCGACGGGCGGGATCGCGGGCATGGGCGGCGTCACCGGCGGCCTGCGCTGGCGGACGGCGCTGCGGATCGGGGCCGCCTGGCTCACGACCCTGCCCCTGGCCGCCGCCCTCGGCGCCGCGCTCGCCTGGGGGCTCGGGTGAGCGCCGCCCCGCCGGGGCCGAGCTTCGCCGCGACCCTGGCGCGGCACGGGGTCCCGCCGCTTCGGCGCGCGGCGGCGACGACCCTCCAGGTGAACGTCGGCCGGCGCTGCGACCTCGCCTGCCACCACTGCCACGTGGAGGCGGGTCCCAGGCGCACCGAGAGCATGGACGCCCGCACGGCCCGCCGCGTCCTCGAGCTCCTGGAGCGCAATCCCGGGATCGGGTGGCTCGACCTGACCGGCGGGGCGCCGGAGCTCTGCGCGGAGTTCCGCGGCCTCGTCGCGGGCGCCCGCGCCCTCGGCCGTCGGGTCATCGACCGCTGCAACCTCACGGTGCTCTACCAGCCCGGGCAGGAGGACACGGCGGAGTTCCTGGCGGCGCAGCAGGTCAAGGTGGTGGCCTCGCTCCCCTGCTACACGCAGGAAAACGTCGACGCGCAGCGCGGCCGCGACGTCTTCGAGCGCAGCATCGAGGCCCTGCGCTGGCTGAACCGCCTGGGCTACGGCCGGCCCGGCTCCCCCCTCGAGCTCGACCTGGTCTACAACCCGCTCGGGGCGAGCCTCCCGCCGCCCCAGGCGGAGCTCGAGGAGCGCTACCGCGCCGAGCTGGCGAGCCGGTTCGGGATCGGGTTCCACCACCTCTACACGCTCACGAACATGCCGATCAAGCGCTTCGCCCACACCCTCGCGCGCGAGGGGCGGCACGTCGAGTACCTCTCGCTCCTCGTGAACCACTTCAACCCGGCGACGGTCCCGGAGCTCATGTGCCGCACGCTGGTCTCGGTGGGTTGGGACGGCCAGCTCTACGACTGCGACTTCAACCAGATGCTCGAGATCCCGCTCGGGGGCGAACCGCGCAGCGTCTTCGACGGGCTCGCCCTCGGCGCCCTCGAGGGCCGGCCCGTGGCCACCGCGAGCCACTGCCACGGCTGCACGGCGGGAGCGGGCTCGAGCTGCGGCGGCGCCCTCCAATAGCCGCGCGCCCCGCGCCGGGCGGAAGCCGCGGCGCCCGGCCCGGCATCGGAGTTCGCGAGGCGGAGGCGCGATGGGCGACGAAGAGCTGGCCGGGCGGGCCGGGAGCGGCGGGGAGGCGACGACGGGCGCGGGCCTGCCGAAGGGGAAGCTCGCCCTCGGGGGGCTCGCGCTGCTGGCCCTGCTCGCGCTGGGCCGCGGGGCGGGGGCCCACTTCCAGGACTTCGCCCGCTGGGTCGAGGGCCTGGGACTCTTCGGCCCCGTCGTCTTCGCCGCAGTCTACGCCCTGGCCGTGGTGGCCTTCGCGCCGGCCTCGGTCCTCACCCTCGCGGCCGGGGCGATCTTCGGCATCGCGAAGGGCACCCTCACCGTCTTCGCCGCGGCCACCCTGGGCTCCTGCCTGGCCTTCCTGGTCTCGCGCTACCTGGCCCGCGGGCTCGTCGAGCGGAGGGTGCTCCAGAACGAGAAGTTCGCGGCCATCGACCGCGCCGTGGGCCAGGAGGGGCGCAAGATCGTCTTCCTGCTGCGCCTCTCGCCGGTGATCCCCTTCAACCTGCTCAACTACGCGCTGGGTCTCACCCGCGTGCGCTTCGCCGACTACGCCCTGGCCTCGCTCGGCATGCTCCCGGGCACGCTCCTCTACGTCTACTCGGGGAAGCTCCTGGGCGACGTGGCGGCGGCGGCCGGCGGAGGCGGCGCGCCGGGGGGCGCCGGGCGGATCGCGCTCCTCGCGATCGGCCTCGCCGCTACGCTGGCGGCCGTGGCGATCGCGGTCCGCGCCGCGCGGCGCGCGCTGGACGCGGCCACCCCCGCGTAGCCCGCGCCGGCGCGGGGACGGAGGACAGCGATGGCGACGCTTCCGGAGCTCTGGCCCAGGGACGAGCACAACCTGGCGCTGCTCGCCAACGTCCATCCGAGCGACTGGAAGAACCCGGATCCCGAGGGCCGCTACAACCTGGTCGTGATCGGCGCGGGCACGGCGGGCCTCATCACGGCGGCCGTGGCCGCCGGGCTCGGCGCCCGGGTGGCGCTGATCGAGCGGCACCTGCTCGGGGGCGACTGCCTCAACGTGGGCTGCGTGCCCTCGAAGGGGCTGATCCGCGCCTCGCGCAGCGCCGCCGAGGCGCGGCGCGCGGCGGAGTTCGGGCTCGGCCCCCCGGCGGGAGCCGAGGCCGACTTCGGCGCCGCCATGCGGCGCATGCGGCGCATCCGGGCCCGCATCAGCCGCGACGACGCAGCGGCGCGCTACCGCGACGAGCTCGGCGTCGACGTCTTCCTGGGCGACGCCCGCTTCGTCGGCCGCGACGCCGTGGAGGTGGCGGGCAGGCGCCTGCGCTTCGCCCGGGCCGTCATCGCCACCGGCGCGCGCCCGACGGCGCCGCCCGTCCCGGGCCTCGAGGAGGCGGGCTACCTGACCAACGAGACCCTCTTCAACCTCACCGAGCGGCCGCGCCGGCTCGGCGTGATCGGCACCGGGCCCATCGGCTGCGAGATGGCCCAGGCCTTCCGGCGCCTGGGCTCCGAGGTGGTGGCCTTCGACATGGCCGAGCACGTGCTGCCGCGGGAGGACGCGGACGCCGCCGAGATCGTGCAGCGGCGCTTCGTCGCGGAGGGCATCCAGCTCCAGCTCGGCTGCAACCTCGAGCGCGTGGAGCTGCGCGGGGGCCAGACGCTGGTGCACGCGAGCGGTCCGGGCGGGGAGCTCGTCCCGGTGGCCGTGGACCGGCTCCTGGTGGCGGTCGGGCGCGCGCCGAACGTCCTGGGTCTGGACCTCGAGAGCGTCGGCGTGGAGTACGACGCGCGCACCGGCGTCCGGGTCAACGACTACCTCCAGACCACGAACCCGCGCATCTACGCGGCCGGCGACGTCTGCATGGCCTGGAAGTTCACCCACGCCGCCGATGCCGCGGCCAAGATCGTGGTGCAGAACGCCCTCTTCCTGCGCACCCGGAAGCAGAGCTCCCTCGTGATGCCCTGGTGCACCTACACGGATCCCGAGGTCGCCCACGTGGGCCTCTATCCGCGCGAGGCCGCCGCGCGCGGGATCGAGCTCGACACCTGGCAGGTCCCCCTCGAGGAGGTGAACCGCGCCGTGGCCGACGGCGAGGAGGAGGGCTTCGTCAAGATCCACACGGCGAAGGGCAGGGACCGCATCCTGGGCGCGACCATCGTGGCCGCCCACGCGGGGGAGATGATCAGCGAGATCACGCTGGCCATGGTGGGCGGGCTGGGCCTGCGCGCCATCCTGAACGCCATCCACCCCTACCCGACCCAGGCCGAAGGCATCAAGCGCGCCGCCGGCCTGTGGGTGCGCGGCCGCGCGACCCCGCGTGTGCTGGGGCTCTTGCGGCGCTGGATGGCGCTACGGCGCTAGGCCGGAGCCCGCGCGCCGCCCGACCGTCGGCGAGAAAGCCGCCCCGCGCGAGCGAGGAGTGCGTCGGCCAGCACCGCGACGAGGGGAAGCGCGAAGAGGTCGAGGGGAAAGCGGATCCGCGCCCCGACCCGGGTCGTGACGAGGGACGGGGCCATGACGAGCGCGAGGGCCAGGAGCAGGAAGGCCGCGAAGGCGGGCCGCCGGCGCGCGACCAGGACCCACCCCGCCGCCGCGCAGAGCCAGAAGCCCAGGGCCGAACGCGGCCGCATCTCCGACCAGGCCGGGTAGAGGGGCGCCAGCTCCCGGTGGTAGAAGGGGCGGTGGGGAAAGGACATCTGGGTCCCGAACTCGCCCGCGAGGCTCGCCAGGGCCTCGCCCTTGTGCTGGCGCAGGAACTCGAGGTCGCGCCGGGCCTGCCGCCAGGGGTTCCTCTCGTAGCGTCGCCAGCACTGGGCGCGCAGCCGATCGAAGTCCCCGAGACCGAGGTCCTGCTTCAGGCGCGGGATCGCGTAGCAGGTGTTCGGGAGCCCCGCCGCGCCGGACCGCAGGAAGTTGGAGGCGACCACGACGACGGGACCGAGACAGATCGCGCCCCAGAGCGCCGTGGAGATCCAGCGGGTGCGGCGCGAGGAGCCGCGCCGCAGCAGCAGGACCGGGAGGATCAGGCCTAGCGCGAAGAAGGTGGGGCGCAGGGACTGGGCCGCGGCCCAGAGCGCCGCGGAGAGCCCCGCCGCCGCCGCGCGCTCCCGCTCGCGCCAGGCGAGGGTGGCGGCCAGGGCGGTGACGGCCAGGAAGGCGTGCAGCGCGTCGGTCATGAGGAGCGGCCCGAACTGGTAGGCGTTGGGCCAGGCGCAGAAGAGGAGCCCGGCCAGGAGCGCAGCCCGCGCGCGGCCTGCGAGGGCCCCGGCCAGCCAGGCGATCGCCGCCGCGGCGACCCCCGCCAGGAGGGGCACGAGCCACAGGACCGCGGCGGCCTCGCCGGTGAGCCCCCGTGCCAGGCCCAGCAGGACCGGGTAGCCCGGCGGCCGCCGGCGAAAGGAGGTCCCGAGGAGCCCGCGCTCGCGGATCTCCGAGGCGACGGAGAGGTAGCTCGGCGTGTCGCGCGTCGCCGAGCGGCCGACGGCGTCCAGGCAGGCGAGCCCCGGCAGGTCGCAGCCGTGGGCCCGGGCCAGGTGGAGGAGGTTCCCCGCGTGCAGCAGCGCGGCCAGCAGCGCCACGCCCGGGAGCAGGGCTCGAAGAGGCGGGCGCCCCGGGGTCGCCACGCGCGCCACTCTATCACGGCGTCGCCGCAGCGGCAGGCCGCGGGTACCCTCCGGCCGGAGGCGGAGGCTCGCGCATGGCGTGGATCTCGCGATTCCTGGGGCTCGAGGAGACCGCCCCCGCCAGGAGCGAAGGCGACACCGCCACCGTGCGCCGGATCGCGGACCGGCTCGAGCGCCTCGAGCCCGCCCGGGCCCGCTTCCTGGCGGCCTTCGCCTTCGTGCTGGCGCGCGTGGCCCACGCGGATCTGCGCATCGACGCGGAGGAGACCTCCGAGATGGTGCGGATCGTGGAGGGGCTGGCGGCGCTCTCGCCCGAGGAGGCGACGCTCGCGGTGGAGATCGCGAAGTCGCAGGCGCGGCTCCTGGGGGGCACCGAGAACTACGTCGTGACCCGCGAGTTCCGCCGCATGGCGAGCCCCGAGGAGCGCGGCCAGCTGCTCCAGTGCCTCTACGCGGTGGCGGCCGCCGACGGTACCATCTCGGGGCTCGAGAGCGCCGAGATCCGCGCCATCGCCGAGGAACTGGGCTTCACCCGGGGCGAGGCCAACGCCCTGCGCGGCGCCTACCGCGACAAGCTCTCGGAGCTGCGGCGCTAGCCTGTTTTCGAGGCGAGATCCCGGGAGGGCGCGAGGTGCGCGTGAGACGACCGATGGCTCCTGGCGGGAGGCGAGCGCGGCTCCTCCTCGCGGCGTTCGCGGGTACGTGCATGGCGTTGCGCGGAGCCGCAGCCGCGGAGGGGGGGCCTTCCGAGCAGGCCAGCGAGCTGTTCCGCCTGTCTGGACTCGAGCTGCAGCTGGAGGCGATGGATGCGCAGATCCTGAAAGGCCTCTCCGCGCAGAAGGGGAATCTGCCTCCGGAGGTCTCCGACGCGCTGACGCGGAGCGTCCGAGAGGCTTTCTCCCCTGCGGCACTGAAGAGCGCGGTGCTCGCGCGAATCAGCGCGGAGATCGAGCCCCAGAAGGCGGACCGAGCGCTCTCCTGGCTTCGCTCGGACGAGGGCAGGGAGATCACGAAGCTCGAGCAGGTCCTCTCGACCGTCGAGGGAGAGCGAGGCTTGCAGGCCTATGCGAAATCGCTTCCGCAGGCGCCGCCGCCCCAGGAGCGTCTCGGCCTCGCCCAGCGGCTGGATGCAGCCACCGGTGCCACAGACCTCATCGTCGACCTGTCGCTCGCCACGGCCCTGGCGGTCGCGGTCGCGCTGAACGCGACGAGCGCCACTCCGACCAACCCGGAAGCCCTGAACCGAGCAGTCGAGTCCCAGCGCGTGCAGCTGCGCCCCGCGCTCCATCAGGTGGTCTTGGTGTCGTTCCTCTACACCTACCGGGAGCTGCCGGAGGCCGACCTGATCCGCTACATCGAGTTCCTCGAATCGGAGGCCGGGGCCTGGTACCACAGGGTCACGTCCGACGCCGCCATCGGAGCGCTGAAATCCTCCGCCATGGGCCTGGCGGCGTCGCTGGCGCGGGAGCTCGAGAAGGTCCAGCCGAAGCGGTCGCTGTAGCGCCATCGAGCCGGGCTGCTCGAGGAGAACCTCGCCACGGCCCGGGCCCGCCGGGCGGGCCTCTCAGCTGCGCGTGAGCAGCAGGGTGCGCGGGTCGAGCGCCACGTGCAGGTCGCTCACGTCCCGCGTGTCGTGATCCTTGAGCGCGCGCAGCGCCACGGCCTCGGGGCCCGGCTCGAGGGCGAGGATCACGCTCACCAGGTCCTCCACGGACCGCACGGACTCGGGGACCTCCCCCACCCGCTCCTCCGAGCAGGCGATGGAGAGCCAGATCTCCGCTCCGAGCTCGCCCGCCAGGGCCTTCAGGTCGGCCAGATCGGTGCGCGGAAGCGACCCGAAGTCGAGCCCTTCGAGGATGAGGAGCGAGGGCTTCGACCCCGCCTCGGTCTCGACCTTGATCGCCTCGCGCAGCTTCTCGGTGGTGAAGGCGTGCCCCGAATAGGCGCGGATGCTGCGCCGGCGGTCGATCTCCGCGTGGGTCACGACCTCGTCCTCGAGCCGGGTCGTGGAGGCCAGGTCCTCGAAGACCGTGTCGTAGTAGGCCCGCAGGTGGGAGACGGTCTGGTCCAACGTCACGTGCAGCACGCGGCCCTGTCGGAGCAGCTCGTCGAGGGCCACGCAGACGAGGAACGAGGTCTTCCCGACGCCAGGTCCGGCCAGCACCACGCCCAGGTTGCCGGTGCCGAGCCCTCCGTGGAGTCCCTTCTCGAGCAACCGCAGGGGGCTGCGGGCGTTCAGGAACTTGCGATACACGGCTCCCCTCCCGCCGGGCCGACGAGGCTCACTCCTCCTCGCCCCCGGCCTTTCCTCCGTACTCCTCCACCAGCTGCCTCTGCACCTCGGCGGGGACCGGCAGGTAGCGGGCGAACTCCATGGTGAACTCCGCCTTGCCCTGCGTCACCGAGCGCAGATCCGTGGCGTAGCCGAACATCTGAGCGAGCGGCACCTCGGCCTCGACGCGGCAGAAGCCCGCCTCCTCCGTGGTGCCGATGATGTTGCCCCGGCGCTGCATCACCGTCTTGAGGATGACCCCCTGGAAGTCGTTGGGGCCCTCCACCTCGAGCTTCATGACCGGCTCGAGGACGATGGGTCTGGCCCGGTTATACACCTCCCGGAAGGCCTTGCGGCCGGCGATCTGGAAGGCCATGTCCGAAGAGTCGACGCTGTGGGCCTGGCCGTCGTTCACCACGAAGCGAACGCGGGTGGTCGGGAAGCCGATCAGCCGGCCCTTGACCAGCGCGCTGCGGACGCCCTTCTCGATCGACGGAATGAACTCCGTGGGGATCGCCCCACCCCGCACCTCGCTCACGAACTCGAAGTCTCCGCCCTCGATCAGGGGCTCCACGTAGCCCGCCACCCGGGCGTACTGGCCGGAGCCACCGGTCTGCTTCTTGTGGACCAGATTGAACTCCGCGCGCTGGGAGATGGTCTCCCGGTAGGCGACCTGGGGCGCCCCCGTCTGCACCACGACGCCGTACTCGCGCTTCATGCGCTCCACGTACACGTCGAGGTGGAGCTCCCCCATGCCGGCGATCACGGTCTGGCTGCTCTCCGGGTCGACGCGGGCGTGGAAGGTCGGGTCCTCGCGCACGAAGCGCCCCAGGGCCTTCCCCATGTTGTCCTCGGACTTCTTGTCGACGGGCTTCACGGAGAGCGAGATCACCGGGTTCGGCACGTGCATCGAGCTCATGGCCACCTGGATCGACTCGTCCGTGAAGGTGTCCCCCGAAGCGCAGTCGATGCCGAACATGGCCACGATGTCGCCGGCCCCGGCCTCGGAGATCTCCTCCATCTGGTCGGCGTGCATGCGTCCGAGGCGCCCGACCTTGTGGCGCCGCTGGGTGCGGCTGTTCACGATGCTGGTGCCCTTGCCCATGCTCCCCTGGTAGATGCGCAGGTAGGTGAGCTGCCCGTAGCGCCCATCCTCGAGCTTGAAGGCCAGCGCGACCAGGGGCTTCCTGGGGTCGCTCGCGAGCTCGATGGGGGCCTCGTTGTTCGAGAGGTCCACCCCCGTGTTCGCGACGTCGGTCGGGCCCGGGAGGAAGCGGGTGACTCCGTCGAGCAGGGGCTGCACGCCCTTGTTCTTGTAGGCGGAGCCCAGGAAGACGGGCGCGAGCTTCAGGGCGAGCGTGCCGCGGCGCGCCGCGTCGAGCACGAGCGCCTCGGTCACGCGCTCCTCCAGGATCGCCTCCGTGAGCTCATCCGAGAACATCGAGACCGCGTCCAGCATCTTCTCCCGCGCCGCCTCGGCCTCGTGCCGCAGCTCCCCGGGGATCTCCTCCTGGCGCACGCGCTCGCCGTTCTCGCCGTCGAAGTAGAGGGCCCGCATCGCCACCAGATCGATGACGCCCCGGAAGTCCTGCTCGAGGCCGATCGGGATCTGCATGAGCACGGGGTTGAGCTTGAGCTTCTCGCCCAGCTGCTCCACCACGCGCTGGGGATTGGCGCCGGAGCGATCCAGCTTGTTGATGAAGCACAGGCGCGGGACCTTGTAGCGGCGCATCTGGCGGTCCACGGTCATGGACTGGGACTGGACACCGGCCACGCCGCACAGCACGAGGATGGCGCCGTCGAGCACGCGCAGCGAGCGCTCCACCTCGATGGTGAAGTCCACGTGGCCCGGCGTGTCGATGATGTTGATGTGGTGGCCGTTCCAGGTGCAGTAGGTGGCCGCGGAGGCGATCGTGATGCCGCGCTCGCGCTCGAGCTCCATGAAGTCCATGGTGGCGCCCACCTCGTCCTTGCCCTTCACCTCGTGGATCCGGTGGATGCGCTGGGTGTAGAACAGGATGCGCTCGGTGAGCGTCGTCTTGCCCGAGTCGATGTGCGCGCTGATCCCGATGTTGCGAGTCTTCGAGAGGTCGGTCATGGGTGCCTCGGTCCAAGCGGGTGCATCTCGTTCCTGCCGCCGGCGCCCGTGGCGGGGCGGGAGGGGGCGGGCCCGCGGAAGAGCCGGCGGCCGCGCGGCGCGACCCGGTCCCCGCGGGTGGCCATCCCGGGCGCTCCACCTTCGGCAGGAAGGGGGAGGAAATTGAGGGATTCCAGGGATTTGTCAAGGGCGAGCGCCGCAGCCCGGGCCCGCGCGCCGCGGGCCCGCCGCAGCTAGCGCGCCCGCGACCGGTCGCCCACCCGGCCGCGCACCACCGCCGGCTGCCCGAAGGCCAGCGTGTGGGGCGGGACATCCCGCGTCACGAGCGAGCGCGTCCCGACGATGCTGTGGGCGCCGATCCGCACGCCCCGCAGCACCGTCACGTCGCTGGCGATCCAGGCGCAGTCGCCGACCGAGACGGGCGCCACCCGCTCCGGCCGCTCGGCGTCGAGGTCGTGCTGGTCCGCGTCGAAGATCCGGGTCCCCGGCCCGATCCAGACCCGCCGCCCGATCCGCAGCTCCCGCTTGGCACTCAGGTGGCAGCCGTTCAGCAGCCCCTCGGGGCCGATCTCGATCCGGGCCCCCGACCAGGCCACCACGTGGATGGGCCCGACCTCGGTGCGCAGCCAGGTGCCCTCCCCCACCTCCACCCGAGCGCCGGGCTCCAGCAGGAAGTGGAGGCCCGGACGCCGCTCGGTGACCACGCGCGGGCCGATGCGCAGGCGGGCGCCGGGACCCAGGCGGAAGCGCGCGCAGGCGAGGTTGGTGCTGGCCGAGGCGTCGATCTCCAGGCCCGGCTGGCGCGCCTGGCGCAGCGCGAGGCGCAGCCGGTCCAAGGCCTGCACCAGCCTGAGCCAGAGCACCGCGGCCCGGCCGCTCCCGCGCGTGGGCTCAGTCCTCGCCCGGGCCTTCGCGCAGCCGGAAGGTGATGAAGCCGTGGGTGGGATCGTAGGGGGAGAGCCCGACCTGCACGCGATCGCCGGGGATCACGCGGATGCGGAAGCGGCGCATGCGCCCGGAGAGCTGAGCCGTGACCGTCTGTCCATTCTCGAGCACGATGCGGTAGCGGCCTCCCCCGAGGATCTTCTCCACCGTCCCCGTGGTCTGGATGAGGTCGTCCCGCGCCACTCTCCCTCTCTGCCCGCGTGCCCGGCTGCGCTCCGGGGGCAGCAACGTAGCCCCTCCGGCGGCCCCCCGCACCGCGCGGCGGCGGCCGGCGTGGCCGAGGCGGGCGGTCCTGGACTAGCCTCGGCGGCGGAGAGGTGACGGAGTGGTCGAACGTGCCTGACTCGAAATCAGGTGTACCCGTCCGGGTACCGTGGGTTCGAATCCCACCCTCTCCGCCACCTGGTCCAGTGGTCCCGGCCCGGGCGAAGCCCGGTCCACCCCGCTTCGCTCGGCTTCGCCTCGCTGCGCGCGCCTGCGGCGCTTGCCCGGTGGTCCCGGCCCGGGAGCCTCGGCGCGCCCGGGAGCGCGCTGCTATGGTCGGGCCCTGCGCGACGGCCGTCGGACGGGGGGAGGTCCCCCCCGGCGGGGAGCCGCGATCGCAGGGTCCCGCTCGATTGCGAGCCTCGTGAATCCCGTCAGGTCCGGAAGGAAGCAGCGGTAGCGGGGCTCGGTTGCGAGCGGGGTGCCCTGCGATCTCGGCTCCGCGCGGTGGCCGGGCCGCCGGCGGCGCCGGTCCCGCGGCGGCGGCCGGCACACCACGGACACGCCCCCCCGTGAGCTATCAGGTCCTCGCACGCAAGTGGCGCCCCCAGGACTTCGACGAGGTCACGGGCCAGTCCCACGTCACCACCGCGCTGCGCAACGCGATCCGCACGGGCCGGGTCCCCCACGCCATCCTGCTCACGGGTCCGCGCGGCGTGGGCAAGACCACCCTGGCCCGCATCCTGGCGCGCTGCCTCAACTGCGAGAAGGGGCCCAGCGACCGGCCCTGCGGCGAGTGCCCGTCCTGCCTCGAGATCGCCGGGGGCAGCTCCACCGACGTCCAGGAGGTGGATGCCGCGAGCCGCACCAGCGTCGACGACGTGCGGGAGCTGATCGAGGCCGTGCGCTACGCGCCCTCTCCCGGCAAGCACCGGATCTACGTCGTCGACGAGGTGCACATGCTCTCGACGGCCGCGTTCAACGCCCTGCTCAAGACCCTGGAGGAGCCGCCGCCGCGCACGCTCTTCGTCTTCGCCACCACGAATCCGGAGAAGATCCCCTTCACGGTCGTCTCGCGCTGTCAGCGTTTCGACCTGCGGCGCTTCAGCGCCGCCGAGATCGCCCTGCGGCTCGCGACGATCGCGGGCGCGGAGGGCGTCGAGATCTCCGAGCCGAGCCTGCTCGCCATCGCCCGGGAAGCGGATGGCTCCATGCGCGACGCCCAGACCCTGCTCGACCAGGTCATCGCGACCGGGGGGACCCGCGTCGCCGATGCCCAGGTGGCCGAGGTCCTCGACCTGATCGACCGGCGCCTGCTGCTCGCGATCCTCGAGGCCTGCGTCGCCGGCGATGGCGCCGCGGCGCTGCTCGCCTGCCAGCGCGCCGGCGAGAGCGGGGCCGACGCGAAGCGCCTGGGCGGCGACCTCCTGGGCCTGCTGCGAGACCTGGTGGTGCTGCGCATCGCGCCGGAGGCCGAGGGGCTCGTGGAGGGGACCCGCGAGGACGTGGCCGAGCTGCGCGCGCTGTCCCTGCGCAGTGACGCCACGCGCCTGCGGCGCATGTTCCGCGCGCTGCTCCGGGAGCAGGAGGACCTGGCCTGGGCGCCCCAGCCCTTCCTGGTGCTCGAGATGGCCGTGGTGCGGCTCGCGACGCTGGCGCCCGGCGACGACGTGGGGCGGCTCCTCGCCCGCCTCGACGCGCTGGAGCGGCGGCTCGGGAACGGGCGGAGCGCCGGGCCGGGCCCGGGGGGCGGGAGCGGCGCGGGGGCGGCGCGGGCGGCGACCCCGCGTCCCGAGGCGCCGGCGGGGCCCCGCGGGCGGCGCCGGCGCGAGGCGGAGGCGGCGCCGGCGCCGGCGCCGGATCCCGAGGAGCGGGAGCCGGAGGGTTCCAGCGGCGCAGCCGGTGCCGCCCCGGCCGGCGAGCCGGGAGCCCCGCCGGAGCTGGTCTTCGACCGCCTGCGCGCCCTGGCCGCCCGGGAGAACAACGGGCTCTACGGCGCCCTCGACGGCGGGAGCCTGGTGGAGAAGAGCGCCGAGCGCCTGCGCCTGCGCGTTCCCCGGCGCTTCCCGGCGGAGCGCCTGCGCGACCGCATCGGCGCCCTCGAGGCGCTCTGCGAGAGGTGCTTCGGGCAGCGCCTGCGGGTCGAGATCGAGTGCGAGGAGGAACTGGGGCTCGGGGCCCGCGAGGCGCCGCGGGCGGACCAGGAGGCGCTGCGCGAGCTGCGCCTGGCGGCGCTCGCCCACCCCGGTGTGAACGCCGCCCTCGAGCTCCTGGAGGGGGAGGTGGTGGAGATCCGCCCGCTGCGCCCGCTCGGCGGCGGGCCGCCGCTCGGGGGCACCTCGTGACGCAGCCCGATCTGGGCCAGCTCCTCGCCCGGGCCCGGGAGGTGCAGGAGCGCCTGGCCGGTCTCCAGCGCGACCTGGCCGCCCGGAGCGTCGAGGCCTCGGCCGGGGCCGGCCTGGTGACCGCCGTCGCGAGCGGGGCGCTGCGCATCCTCGAGCTGCGCATCGACCCCTCCCTCCTGCCATCCGGGGACCGGGCGCTCCTCGCGGATCTCGTCGCCGCCGCCGTGAACGCGGCGCTCGAGAAGGCACAGCTCCTGGTGCAGGAGGAGCTGCAACGCGCGTCCCTGACCCTCGGCGCCGGCGGAGCGCGCCCCGGGGACCCGGTCTAGCTTGCGGAGCTCCGCCCCCATCCAGCGCCTGGTGGCGTCGCTCCGCCGCCTGCCGGGAATCGGCGAGAAGTCGGCCACGCGCCTGACCTTCTTCCTGCTCGGCGCGCCGGAGGCCCAGGTGTCGGAGCTCGCCCTGGCCATCGAGCGGCTCAAGCGCGAGATCGTGCTCTGCGAGGTGTGCTTCGACCTCACGGATGCCTCGCCCTGCCCCCTGTGTCGCGACCCCGAGCGCGACGCGAGCCTGCTGTGCGTGGTGGAGGAGCCGGCGGATCTCGCGGCCGTCGAGCGGAGCGGGCGCTACACCGGTCGCTACCACGTGCTCGGCGGAGCGCTCTCGCCCCTCGACGGCGTGGGCCCCGGAGAGATCCGCCTGGCCGAGCTCGAGCGCCGCGTGCGGGCTGGCGGGATCGGGGAGGTGATCCTCGCGACGAACCCCAACGCCGAGGGCGACGCCACGGCCCACTTCATCGCGGACCTCCTCCGCGACGCGGGCGTGCGGCTCTCGCGCATCGCCACCGGCATGCCGCTCGGCGGCGACCTCGAATACGCCGACCACGTGACGATCGGCCTCTCGGTGCAGAACCGCCGCGGCCTCGATTGAGCTGGCTTCGGAAGGGGTCTAAAGCCCCGCACCCCGGTTGCCGATGCGACCCGCGCGACGCCAGCTTGCCGCGGGCTCTCGCAACGGGTTAGATTGCGGGCGGATTCTCCCCCTCCCCCCTGGCCGTGACGAGGCGGGTGCCGATGCACGACACGCAGCTCGTGATGTACGACGAGGACCACCGCAAGATCCTCGCGGTCATCCAGAGGCTGGTCCGGGAGGCCAACGCCAAGGGCATCTTCGTCGTGGACCGGAACGGGCAGCTGATCGGCGAGGCCGGTGAGATGCGCGGGATCGACACCACGAGCCTGGCCTCGCTCACGGCGGGCTGCATCGCGGCCACCGGAGGCCTCGCCAAGATCGTGGGCGAGGAGGAGTTCCCGGTCCATTTCCACCAGGGCCAGCGCGACAATCTCCACATCACGCTCGTGGCCGGGCGTATCATCCTCGTGGTGGTCTTCGACGAGCGCAGCTCGCTCGGCCTCGTGCGGCTGCGCGTCAAGAAGGCCGCCGCCTCGCTCGCGCGCATCTTCGAGGAGATCCAGAAGAAGGCCGAGCAGGCTCGGGTGCGGGGGTCGGACACCCCCTTCGCCGAGATCACCGACGAAGACATCGACAACCTCTTCTCCCTCTGACGGCGCGCCATGTCGTTCATCAACTACTCCTCGCGCGAAATCAACTGCAAGATCGTCTACTACGGCCCCGGTTTGTGCGGGAAGACGACGAACCTCCAGCACATCTACAACAAGACCAATCCCGAGCTGAAGGGAAAGATGATCTCGCTGGCGACGGAGGCCGAGCGCACGCTCTTCTTCGACTTCCTGCCCCTGGCCCTGGGCCAGATCCGCGGCTTCAAGACGCGCTTCCATCTCTACACCGTGCCGGGCCAGGTCTTCTACGACGCCAGCCGGAAGCTCATCCTGAAGGGCGTGGATGGCGTCGTCTTCGTGGCGGACAGCCAGGTCGAACGCATGGAGGCCAACCTCGAGAGCCTCGACAACCTGCGCATCAACCTGTCCGAGCAGGGCTACGACCTCGACAAGGTCCCCTACGTGGTGCAGTACAACAAGCGCGATCTCCCCAACTCGGCGCCCCTCGACGAGCTGCGGCGCCTGCTGAACCCGCGCGGCGTGCCGGACTTCGAGGCCTGCGCCTCGGTGGGCAAGGGCGTCTTCGAGACGCTCAAGGCCGTGGCCCGACTGGTGCTGCGCGACCTGCGCCAGATGAGCCGCTGAGCCGCGGCGCCAGGGCCCGGGTCTCCGGCCCGAGGCGCGGGCTGCGGCCCACGGCTACACTGGCGCGGTGCCCCGGGCGCTGGTCCGTCTCCGCAAGGTCTACTACGAGAGCCACGGCGAGCACCCCGGCACGCCGCTCCTGCTCCTGCACGGCATGGGGGGCTCCTGCCGCGGCTGGCTCCCCCTGCAGGTCCCCATCCTCTCCCGCGAGCGCCGCGTCCTGATCACCGACTACCGCGGTGTGGGCGAGACCGAGGACCCCGGCGGCCCCTTCGGCATCTCCGACCTCGCCGACGACACCGACGCGCTGCTCGAGGCGCTCGGGGTCGAGAGCGCGGACGTGGTGGGCTCGTTCATGGGGGGCATGGTGGCCCAGGAGCTCGCCCTGCGGCACCCCTCGCGCGTGCGCCATCTGGTGCTGGTGGGGACCTTCGCGCGACCGGACGCGCGCCGGCGCATGATCCTGCGGCACTGGCGCGATCTCGCGCTCTCGGGGCTCCCCGCCCTCCAGATCACCCGCGAGCGCCTGATCTGGACCCTTCAGGACGAGACGCTCGAGCAGACCGACCTGATCGACGGGATGCTCGAGCACATGGCGGGCGAGATGGCGCCCCTCTCCGGGGAGCTCCTGGCGCGCCAGTGCGAGGCCTGCCTGGCCCACGACAGCTACGACCGCCTGCGCCAGATCCCGCACCGGACGCTGATCCTGTGCGGGCGCCAGGACATCCTCACCCCCCCGAAGCTCCACCGCGAGCTCGCCGACGAGATCCCGCGGGCCGAGCTGGTCACGCTGGCCTACGGCGGGCACCTGGTGATGATGGAGTCCGCCCAGCGCTTCAACGAGCTCGTGCTCCAGTTCCTGAAGTAGGAAGCGGAAAGCGGGGACGTTCCTTGCGTTATTTCGTTTCGCGAGGAGAAACCCCCTGGCATCGAGCTACCCCCCGCGAAACGAAATAACGCAAGGAACGTCCCCGCTTCTAGAGGCTGCGGAAGGAGAGGCGGGGGAGGACGGGGCGCAGCAGGGGATGGGCGCCGGCCGCCGCGCGCAGGGCCCGCGCCGCGAGCGGGCTGGGACCACCGACCAGGATGCGGTTGTCGTAGTCCTCGACCGCGAGCCGCAGCACGCGCGGGAAGAGCCGGCGCAGCAGGCGCTCTGCGGCGGGCGCCTCGTCCAGGGCGTTGCTCAGCAAGAGCCCGCCGGGCGCAACGCGACGGGCGGCCAGGGCGAGCCCCGGGGCGGGAAGCCAATCGGGCTTGCGCACGGCGCGCCCGCGGCCCACGAAGACGTCGTCGACCACCACATCGAAGGAGCGCCGGGACCGGCGCAGGAAAGCCAGGGCGTCGCCCCGCACGAGCTCGACCCCGAGGCCGTCCAGGTCGAGAAAGCGGCGCGCCGCCTCGACCACGTCGGGATCGAGCTCGACGCCGACGATGTGCGCTCGCGGCGCGAGCGCGCGCAAGAGGCGCGCCGCGCTGCCGCCCCCGAGCCCGAGGATCAGGACCCTGCGCCGCCGCCCGGGCGGGAGCAGGAGGAGCGGTGCCGCCAGCGCGTCCCACACCGAGCCCGTGCCGGCGCGGCCCGGCTCGTAGAAGGAGGCGAAGGTGCCGTCGATCTCGAGGGCGCGGCCGCGCCCGCGGCGTCGCACCAGCACCCGCGAAGGGCCGCCGGCGCGGTTCGGAATCCGCATCTGACCGCCGCCCATGAGGTCCAACCCCTCTCTCCGACGCAACCGCGCGGCATTCTTTCACACCGGCTCCGCCGCCTGCAATCCCGGGGACGTGGTAGAATCGGATGGGTGCCCGAGCCGCCCCTGGTCTCCGCCGTCGTCGTCAACCTCGACCGGCGCGCCTTGCTCCTCGAGAGCCTGGCCTCCCTGTTCGGACAGACCTGGCCCCGCCTCGAGGTCGTCCTGGTGGACAACGGCTCCAGCGACGGCAGCGTTCGCGAGGCCCAGGAGCTCTACGGCGACCGCCTCAAGCTGATCGAGAACGCGAGGAACGAGGGCTTCGCGCGCGCGAACAACCAGGCCTTCCGCATCGCCACCGGAGAGTGGATCTTCCTGCTCAACAACGATGCGGTCGCAGACCCCGATGCCATCGCGGAGCTGATGAAGGCCGTGGAAGGCAGGCCGGAGGTCGGCATGCTCGCCTGCCGCGTCGTCCAGTACGAACGCCCCAACCTGATCGATTCGGCGGGCCTGCTCCTCTACCCCGATGGGGTGTGTCGGGCGCGCGGCTGGCAGGAGAAGGACCTGGGCCAGTACGACCGCGCGGAGGAGGTCCTCGCGCCCCACGGCTGCGCCGCCGCTCTGCGCCGGGCGATGCTCGACGAGGTGGGGCTCTTCGACGAGTCCTACTTCGCCTACCTGGAGGATCTCGACCTGGGGATGCGCGCGCAGCTGTGCGGCTGGAAGTGCTGGTACGTCCCCGGGGCCATCGCGCGTCACCGCAAGTCCGCGACCGCGGGCAACTACTCGAAGTTCAAGGCCTATCACGTGGAGCGCAACCGGATCTGGACCGCGCTCAAGCTGCTGCCGCGCTTCCTGATCCTGGTGAGTCCGCTCTTCACGCTGAACCGCTACCTGATGCAGGGCTACGCGGCGGTCACGCACCGGGGCCTCTCCGGGGACTTCGTGCGAGAGTATTCCTATCTCGCGCTCTTCTTCCTGCTGGCCCGCGCCTACGCCGCCGCGCTGCTGCGGCTCCCCCGGGTGCTTGCCGCTCGGCGCGCCGTCTCGCGCTCGCGCAAGATCTCCACCGAGGAGTGGTACGGTCTCATCAGCCGCTTCAAGCTCGACGCCATCGAGCTCGCGCTCAAGTACTGAGCGGAGCGCCCCGCATGGTTCAGCCCCTCCTCTCCGCCGCCCGGTCCGAGGGAGCGGGCGCGGGGGCCGTGCGCGTGGCGCTGCCCCTCCCGCTCGACGAGCTCTTCGATTACGCGGTGCCCCTGCCCCTCCTGGAGCGCGCCGCCCCCGGCTGCCGCGTGCAGGTGCGCTTTCGCGAGCGCTTCCTCACCGGCGTGATCGTCGAGCGCGGGCGCGACCGCGCGTTCTCCGGAGAGCTGCGCCCCATCGAGAGGCTCGTGGATGCGGAGCCCGTGCTCTCGCCGGCACTGCTCGACGTGCTGCGCGCGGCGGCCGAGGAGGCGCTCTGCCCCCTCGGGCTCGCCCTCGCCGCCGCGTTGCCCACCGGCGGGGCGCCGCGCATGGTCCAGGGCTTCGCCCTCACGCCGCGGGGCCGCGAGGCCCTGCGCGCCGGCGCACTGCGGGGACGGCCCCTGCGCGTGCTCGAGGCGCTCGCGCGCCATCCGCAGACCGGGAGCTCCCTGCGCCGGCGCGGCGTCCTCGCGGGCCTCGGCGAGCTCGAGCGCGACGGACTGGTGGCGCGCCAGCCCGTGGAGCAGCGGGCGAGCGCGCGGGTCGCCACGGTGCGCGTGGCAGCGCTTCCCGAAGGACTCGACCTCGAGGCGACGCTCTCGGGCGAGCTCGGCCGCTCGCCGCGCCAGGCGGCGCTCTTGCGGGAGATCTCCGCGCGAGGACCGCTGCCGGTGGCCTCCCTGGGGCCCCGCTTCGCGCCGGGCCTGCTGCGCGCCCTCGTCGCCCGCGGCCTCGTGGCGATCTCCGACCGGCCGGCGCCCCGCGACGTGCTCGGCCCCCCCCTCGAGCCCGGGCCCGCGGGCCGCGCGCAGGGACCGCCCTCCCTCAGCGCCGAGCAGGCCGCCGCGTGGAAGCCCATCGCCGAGGCGATTCGCGAGCGGCGCCCCGAGACCTTCCTGCTCCACGGCGTCACCGGGAGCGGCAAGACCGAGGTCTACCTGCGCGCCGTGGGGGAGGCCCTGGCCCTCGGCCGCCAGGCCCTCGTGCTGGTTCCCGAGATCCCCCTCACCCACCAGATCCTGGCGCGCCTGCGCGCCCGCTTCGGCGACAACCTCGCGGTGCTCCACAGCGGGCTCCGCCCGGGCGAGCGGCTCGAGCAGTGGCAGCGCCTGCGGAGCGGCACCACCCCCCTGGCCGTGGGAGCGCGCTCCGCCCTCTTCGCCCCGCTCGAGAACCTGGGCGTCATCGTCATCGACGAGGAGCACGACGGCGCCTACAAGAACGAGGAGGGCTTCCGCTACCACGCCCGCGACCTGGCGCAGCGGCGCGCCGCCCGCGCGCGCTGCCCGCTCCTGCTGGGCTCCGCCACCCCCGCCCTCGAGACGCGCTTCGCGGCGGACCAGGGCCGGCTGCACCGGCTCCTGCTCGCGAGCCGCATCGGCGGGCGCGCGCTGCCGGCCGTCGAGATCGTGGACCTGGCGCGGGAGCGCGAGCTCGGCCCGCGCGGAAAGAAGCTCGTCCTCTCCGGGCCGCTGCGCCGCGCCATGCGCGAGACCCTGGCCCGGGGCGGCCAGACGATCCTCTTCCTCAACCGGCGCGGCTTCTCCACCAAGGTCCTCTGCTTCGAGTGCGGCCACGCCGAGCACTGCGTCAACTGCGACATCGCGCTCGTCTACCACGCCAGCGAGCAGGCGCTGCGCTGCCACTACTGCGACCACCGCATCCCGCCGCCGGATCGCTGCCGCGGCTGCGGCGCCCCGGATACGGCGCTGCTCGGCGTCGGCACCGAGCGGCTCGAGGAGGAGGTGAGAAGCCTGCTCCCGGAGGCGCGCATCGCCCGCCTGGACCGCGACAGCGCCCGGCGCCGCGGCCACGTGGAGGGGGTGCTCCGCGCGCTCCAGGAGGGGCGCCTGGACGTCCTGATCGGCACGCAGATGGTGGCGAAGGGCCACGACTTCCCAGGCGTGCGCCTGGTGGGCGTGGTGGCGGCGGACCTGGGGCTCCACCTGCCGGACTTCCGCGCCGCGGAGCGCACGTTCCAGCTCCTGACCCAGGTGGCCGGGCGCGCCGGACGCGACGCCGCGCCCGGGCGCGTCGTGATCCAGACCTTCGCCCCGCACCACTACGCCATCGCGCCGGTCACCGAGCACGACTACGAGCGCTTCTACGCCGAGGAGCTGGGCACCCGCGCCGGCCTGCGCTACCCGCCCTTCGGTCGGCTGGTCCAGGTGCTGCTCTCGGGCGCCGACGAGTCCCGCGTGGCGGCGGCCGGGGAGGCGCTGGTCCAGGCCCTCGAGCGCGAGGGCCTTGGCCAGGGCACCGGCGACCTCGAGCGCCTGGGGCCGGCCCCGGCGCCGCTGGCGCGCCTGCGCGGGCGCCACCGGGTCCAGCTGTTCCTCAAGGGCAGCGACGAGGCGCTCCTGCGCCGCGCGGCGCGGGTGCTCAAGGCCGCCGCGACGGGGCTGCCCGAGGGGGTGCAGGCGAGCCTGGACCTCTGCCCCGTGAACATGCTCTGAGCCCCGGGCGCGGCGCGCCCCGAGCGGCGCGGCGAGTTGAGGGGATCGCCAGAAGCGGTACTTTCGAGGCCAGAGCCATGGCCCTGCGCGAAGTCCTCCAGTACCCCGACAAGCGGCTGCGCCGCGTCTCCCTGCCCATCGCGCAGGTGACCGACGCGGTCCGCGAGCTGGCGCGCGACATGTGCGAGGTCATGTACGACGAACCGGGGATCGGGCTCGCCGCGCCCCAGCTGGGCGAGGCGGTCCGGCTGATCGTGGTCGACACCGAGTGGACCGAGGAGGGCAAGGAGCGGAGCCCCCTCGTCCTGCTGAACCCGGTGATCCTGGAGCGTTCGGGCCGGATCACCTGGAACGAGGGCTGCCTCTCGGTTCCCGACTTCCAGGCCGAGGTGGAGCGCGCCGAACGCGTGAGCCTGCGAGCCCTGGACCTCGAGGGGGGCGAGCTGCGGATCGAGGCCGAGGGCCTGCGCGCCGTCTGCTTCCAGCACGAGATCGACCACCTGGACGGCATCCTGTTCATCGACCGCATCAGCCGCCTCAAGCGCGGCCTCTACACGAAGAGGCGCCACAAGCAGCTGCGCCGCGATCTCGAGGAGGAGAGCGGTGGGGCAGCCACGCCGCTCTAGCCTGATGAACTCCGCTCGGCTTCGCCTCGCTGCGCGTCGGCCGACTCTCGAGTCGGCCTCCTAGCCGGGACGGGCCGCGCCCTGGCCAGCCACCCGCTGCGGCTCGCCTTCTTCGGCACGCCGGAGTTCGCGGTCCCGACCCTGGAGAGGCTGCTGGCGGGCCGCCACCCGGTGGTCCTGGTGGTGAGCCAGCCCGATCGCGCCCGGGGCCGCGGCCGGCGCCTCTCGCCCTCGCCGGTCTCCCTGCGGGCGCTGCGGGCGGGACTGACGCTGCTCCGCCCCGAGCGCGTCGGCGGGCCCGAGGCGGTGGCGGCCCTGCGCGCGAGCGCCCCGGACCTGGGCGTGGTGGTGGCCTTCGGCCAGTTCCTGCCCCGCGCCGTGCGGGAGGTGCCCGCGAAGGGCTACCTGATCAACGGACACGCGAGCCTGCTCCCGGCCTGGCGGGGCGCAGCGCCCATCCCGCGCGCGATCCTGGCCGGGGAGTCGCGCACGGGCATCTCCGTGATGCGCGTGGAGCGCGAGATGGACGCCGGGCCCGTGGGGCTGGTGCGCGAGCTGGCGATCGGCCCGGAGGAGACCGCCGGCGAGCTGGGGCATCGCCTGGCGCTGCTCTGCGCCGACGCGATCGCCCTGGCCGTGGACCAGATCGCCGAGGGGACCATCGAGTGGCGCGGGCAGGACCACGCCCGCGCCAGCGCGGCACCCCGGCTCGAGCGCTCCGACGCGGAGCTCGACTTCCGCGAGGGCGCAGAGGCCCTGGTGCGGCGCGTGCGCGCCCTGGCCCCCGCGCCGGGCGCCGTCACCGCCCTCGCGGGCGAGCCGCTCCGGATCCTGGCGGCGCGGGCCGAGCCGGGGCCCGCAACCGCGCCCCCGGGCAGCGTGCGGCGTCGACCCGGCGGACCGCTGCGCATCGCCACCGGCGACGGCTGGCTCGTGCCGCTGCGGCTGCAGCGCGCTGGCGGGCGCCCCCTCGACGCGGAGGCCTATCTGCGGGGGCACCCGATCCCCGACGGGGCGCGCCTCGCGCCGCCGACTGCTAGTCCGAAGTTACCCCTGCCGTAAGCAGGTAAGCCCCGGATAACACAGCGAAAAGGGGTCGGTCTCGGTTCCGATTCGTAGGCATGTAATATGGGAGAATCTGGCTTGCATGATTGAAATTCTTGG
>Ga0187892_10002661_pt1 | contig 34836 bp, 29 predicted proteins | sample MA1701073metaG_FD_139345 | JGI IMG/M metagenome (GOLD analysis project Ga0187892, IMG submission 139345) | Bio-ooze microbial communities from a basaltic lava cave in the Kipuka Kanohina Cave System on the Island of Hawaii, USA - MA170107-3 metaG ... | reverse complement strand
TGCGGTGTCAGAGTACGCGCCACCAGGTTTTCTCACTGGGCCTATCGGGCAAGGGTTGCCGAAAAGTCATCGACACCGTGGAGGCTCTCGTCCGTCATGCCGCCTAAAAGTGCGAAACTCGAAGTAAGCTCCGAGAAATCTGCCGTACCCATTACTTCCACTCGGGACGCATCGACGGTGAGCCGGGCTGGCGGCGTTAGGTTCGTTGAGAAGGATCCAGTCGTCAGCACGGATCCTCCGCTGACAGTGAAGTGTTCCAGGAGTACATTGTGCGGTACTGACGGATTGCCATGATTGTTATCTACGAGAGGAAGGCCCACTCGAGCTCCGTTGCGCAGCTCCCATACCCCATTCCAAATCTGGCCCGTCGTGGCGATCTCAGCGTCGTCAACAATCCACACACCTTCATTTGAGAACAACTGGCTCGTCACACCGTGACACAACGAATTCGGCCCGTTGTCCTCGAACATTAACCCCGTAAGTCGTGAGCCGCCCGCAATTCGCCAGGTGCCAAAGTCAAACACGTCGGGCGCGGTCATGATCGCCCCGTCATCCAGCTCAAAGTCGCCGAAAGTCGTGGCGAACCCGGCCTCGGGCGCACAGGCCAACGTGACCGTGGCATTGGTAATCCGCCACGTCCCCTCGGTCACCAAGTGGGCGCCCTCAAGCTCCCCGGCGTTGGGCGACGCCGCGATCTCAAGCAGCGTGTCACCCCCGTCGCTGGACTCGCCGATCAGCCACTCGCCGCCAACGACGTAGGTCTGCACTTCCACCTGCGCGCCATGGTTGAATACGTAGCGTGCCGTATCGTCCTGCAGCGGTTCGGTCGCCATGTCATGAACGACCGCGCCGATACTCACTTCAACGGTCGGACTCTCGGCAGCCAGAACGAAGGGATCGAGTGACGAGGGGTTGTCGTCGGCGTCGGTGACCCGGCCGGCGATCGCTACCCGCGTCGTGGCGCTCGTGCCGCTGGTGGCGCCCTGCACGTCCATGCTGGTCTCGAGCGCCGTCACGAAATCGCCGTCAACCAGCAGCTCGGTGACGTCGGTGGTGCTGCCCTCTTCGACAGTGAGGTTGACCTGCTCCATAGCCCCGACGATCCACAGCAGAGACTCGCTCGCTACGGTGACGTCGTAAGCCCCGCCACTCTGAGCCACGGCCCCGATGAAATCCATGAGCACCTTCAGCCCGCGCGCCGCCGAGTCGCCGACCGTCAGCCCCCTGTTGCTCCCGCCATCCCCGCGAAACGACTCGACTTCATGAGGTACACCGGGCGTGCCTACGTTCACGATGATCACATCGGTCCCGGTGTCGTGACACACAGTGTCCCCGCTGCCCGGTACGATATCCCCGTCCCAGTTCGTCGGCTCTGCGAAGTTGTTCGAGCTATCGTCACCGTCCCAGGACACATCGCACTGTCCGTGAAGGTGCATTGCTGACGAGCACACGACGATTCCGACGACGAGTCCATGCCTAGCGAAGTTCATAGCTTCCACTCCTTTCGGTGTGCGTCTATGGGCTCATCCAGGAGAACACCTCTTGGAGAGTTCCAAAATCCCTCAGATCAACATCACCATCCAGGTCGACGTCCAGCAACGTGCAGGTTTCTCCCGTAGCCTCAGCCTCCGGGCCACTCATGCATTCCGCGAAAGCAGAATAGTCGGGCATCCCAAAGAGTCCGTCGTCGTCGAGATCAAAGTTCGCCGAGCCGCGGAGTCGGTAGATAGCCTTCGAGCCATCGCTAAAGGACATGAGCGCCGCCACGTGTGCCTCGTCATTCATGAACTGGAGGATAGCGTCTCCACCACCGGTGGAGTCGTGGGCCGGAGAGAGATCATCCAACCCCTGAGCCACGAGGACACGTCCATCCACGACGTCTCCCGTACGGAACAGAGGCAGGCACCACCCACCACGGCGCCAAAGCCACGCGACCTTGTTGTTCGAGTCGCTGACGTTCGGACCGGACAGTTCGCTGGCGGTCACCAGATCGCCAACGTCATTGAAGCCGATCTTGGAAGCGCCCTGCCCAAGCAAGACGCCGTCCCCAAATTGAGCCAACTCGGCACCCTCCTGCAGCAAGAGCTGAAATGCGCCCTGGATGTAGAGGTAGGTTGCGGAGTCGTTGACATTGGAAATCCCGGGGCCGCTCAGATTAGCCCGGAAAGCCAGTTCGTGCCTTTGGTTAACAGGCACAATAGCGCTTGTAGATAACAGCGACAGAACGATCCCGTCCGGCATCAAGGGGGCCGATTGACCGCGTTGGACCACTAGGGAAAGGTCACCCGGGATACCTGACCAGATCGCATGATTGTTCTGCGGCGTAATGCCGGGACCCACAAGCGGAGAGAAGAATGCGATCTCACCGTAGACATTGATCCCTGGGAAATTCGCGCCAGCCCAAAGAACGCCGGCGGGCAAGTCTGGTGCTTGCTCGCCTTCGCGGGCGACTAGCCCGAGGTCATCCGCGCCGCCGAGCCAATACCCGGTATTGGAAGCGCTCGTGACGCCCGGCCCGCTCAGTCCACCCCGAAAGCCTACCTGCTCCTCGTCGTTGAATCCCACGCCGTCGGCCCATGCGAATACCACACCTTCCTCGCAACCTGGCGCCTGCATGCCGCGGCGCCAGATGAGCTGCGGGTTGTCGGGATAGCCGACGTACATGGCCCGGTCGTTGCTGCTGTCGATCGTGGGGCCGGACAAGTCGTAGATGAGCAGGATCAAGCCGCTGTCGCTTAGGCGAACGCCCCAGAAGAAACTCGAAGCGAAGACCGTGCCCGGCTCGGTGAACGGGGCGGGGTCGCCGGCCTGGACAATCTTCTGCAAGGCGCCCAACTGGCCCTCGAACGCGCCGCGGGCGTTCACACCTTCCACGATGGACGCACCGGTCAGGTAGCAGGCCAGGCTCAATACGCCGGATTCGCTGACGTAGGTCTCCCACGGCTCAGAGACGAAAGCGCCCGGAATGCCCGGGGCAGGATCGCCCTCGCGGATCACCAGGATCAGCCCGTTTTCGTCCCCATACCAGACAGCACTGTTATTGGCCGCGGTGACGCCGGGGCCGCTGATGTTGCCGTCGATCAGGACCTTGCCGGCCCCGTCGATCTGCGGCGCCAGGAACGACGCCACCGTGCAGCCGGGAATGCCCGGTGCCGGCTCGCCGGTCAGCAAGATCTTGGTCCGCTCGACGTGATACGGCGGGAACGGGTTCTGGGCCGACGCCGCCGAAGCAGCTATCAGGCACGCAACAAGGACAGGCTTGCGGATTTCCATCAGGCTCACCCCGTGCGACGATCTCCAGTCTACCATCGCGTACGGGCCGTTCAAGCTGAATCGGAAGCATGTCGCGCAGAATTAACGGAACCTTCACGATCCCCTAGCCGAACGTGCGAGACCGCTCGACAATTCTGAGGTCACGGCCGGACGAGGGGACGCATCCGACACGGCAAGCGCCGCCCCACCGCACTTGGCGGCAGTGCGCCGCTGGAGGCCGGCTGGAGCGTCAGGGTTGTGCCGAATGTCGTCGCGAGGTCGCCCTCGATCAGCAGCGTGCTGGGATCGCTGGACGTGCCCGACTCGACCAGGATGTTCGTCGCTTCCATCGAGCCCACCCCCCACAGGAGCGACTCGGCCGCCACGGTGATATCGTAGGCGTTGCCGCCGGCCACCGTGCCGATGAAATCGCCCAGCACTTTCAGGCCGCGGGCGGCCGAGTCGCCGATCGTCAATCCGCGATTGCTCCCGCCGTCGCCGTTGAACGCAGCGATTTCCTCCGGATTCAGGGGCGTTCCCACGTCTACGATGATGATGTCGCTGCCGTCGTCGTGGCAGACGGAGTCGGTGGAAATTGGCTGAGTATCTCCATCCCAATTCGGGTCGTCACTCCAGTTGACGGTCGTACCACCTGAGTCCCACGACACGTCGCACGTCTGCGCCGTTGCAACCCCGCATACACTGCACAGCGCGCAGAGTACCACTGCCGACAATGTCTTTCCATCCATTACCGATCTCCTTGCTCGAAGCCGTTATTAAGGAAGCTCCGCTCCGGAGAACGCCTCCTGGAGCACCCTAAAGTCGCCGAGATCAACGTGATCGCTGACGTCGAAGTCGACAACGCCGCATGCCCCTATGGGTAAGTCGCCATCTGGACCCGCGAGGCACATCTGAAACTCTGCATAGTCCACATCGTCGATGTCGCCGTCGAAATCGGCATCGCCCGCGTGGGAGCCGTTTAGGATGTACACGCCAAACGCTCCGCCTAGGTATGGTACGCGCATGGCCAGTTGCGCCGCGTCATTGAAACGCTGGGCGATGGCATCGCCTCCGCCGGTCGTGTCGGTAACCGGCGAGAACGATACGAGGGAGCCGCCGGCAACCGTGAAGCCATCCAGCACATCGCCGGAGCGCAGGAGTGGAACCCACCAGCCCGAGCCGCGCCGCACCCAGACGCTCTTGTCATTTTCCGTGGTGACGCCGACCCCCGTGAGCGCCATCGCAGTCGCGAAGTCCCCGACATCATTCATGGCATACTTCGATCCTGCTGGGCCCGCGAACAGGTCGTCGCCAAGGTTCGGCAGAGCGTCCCCCTCGCGCAGGACGAGCTGCATCCCGGCCGAATCGCCGAGATAGCTCGCGTAGTCTGAAGCGTCGGTGACGCTGGGCCCCGCTAGAAACGCGAATACGACCGATTGCCCCAGTTCATTGACTGGAACGATGCCGCTGACCGACACCGCGGCGAGAGTCACTCCCGGCGGCGCGCCAGGGGCAAAGTCACCCTTCTGAAGGAGCACGAGCGGGTCCGAGCGTTCGCCCGTCCACACGGCGTGATTGTTGGCAGAGGAAATGCCTGCCCCAGCGAGCGGCGAGAAAAAGCCGATCTCGCCGAAACGATTCATTCCGGGAAAATTGCATCCGTTGAGAATGACACCGGGCGGCTGATCCGGCGCTTGCGACCCTTCCCGTGCTACCAGTTCAAGCTCGCCTGCGCCGCCAGCCCAGTAACCGGTGTTATTCGCGCTGGCCACGTCAGTTCCGGCCAAGGTGCTTCGAAACGCGATTTGCCCGGCGTCATTGAAGCTGACTCCGTCCGCGCTGCCGAACACCACGCCCTCCTCGCAGCCCGGCGCCTGCATGCCGCGGCGCCAGATGAGCTGCGGGTTGTCGGGATAGCCGACGTACATGGCCCGGTCGTTGGTACTGTCGATCGCCGGGCCGGCCAGGTCGTAATGGAGCAGCAGCGAACCGTTGTCGCTGATGCTCACGCCGAAGAAGAAGCTTGAAGCGAAGACCGTGCCCGGCTCGGTGAACGGGGCCGGGTCGCCGGCCTGGACGATCTTCTGCAGGCCGGTTGGCGGCCCGGCGAACGTGGCCCGCGCGTTGACGGCCGGGTCGATGGCTGGCCCGGTCAGGTAGCAGCTCATCGCGATCGTGCCCGATTCGCACAGGTCGGGAACCATCGGCTCGGCGATAAATGCGCCCGGAATGCTCGGGGCAGGATCGCCCTCGCGGATCACCAGCATCAGCCCGTTTTCGTCCCCATACCAGACAGCACTGTTATTGGCCGCGGTGACGCCGGGGCCGCTGATGTTGCCGTCAATCAGCACCTTGCCGGCTCCGTCGATCTGCGGCGCCAGGAACGACGCCACCGTGCAGCCGGGAATGCCCGGCGCGTCCTCGCCGGTCAGCAGGATCTTGGTCCGCTCGACGTGATACGGCGGGAACGGGTTCTGGGCCGATGCGCCCGAGACCGCGGCGGCCAACGAACCGAGTATGACGGCCGTGTGAATAGACATTGCGTCCACCCCTGTCGGACACAGTCTACAGCCGGGCGGCCGATTGTCAAGTCACTCGTGACGGGCATGACGCCCCTGCACAGTTACACTGGCAGCCGGCGCGTGGCGCGATTGACAACAAAATGGAGCACCGAATCGAGGTCTACGGCGCGGGGTGCCAGCCGGCGTCGGCCCAGAGGACGCCGCTGACGCTCGAGTTGCGGAGCATGAAGCAGATCGCGTCGGCGATTTCGTCGGGGCGGATCAGACGTCGAAGCTGCGTGTAGGGCAGGATGTTGTCGCGGACGAAGTCTTCGCCGAGCGAGCGGACCATCGGTGTGTCGGTGAAACCGGGGTGAATGATGGCGCTGCGCACGCCGTAGAAGATCGCTTCCTTCGCCAGGGTGGCTTGGGCGCCTTCGAGACCGGCTTTGGTCGTAGCGTACGAGATCTGTCCCTTGATGCCGGCCGAGGAAATCGAGCCGATAAAAATGATCCCGCCTTGCATGCCCTCGGACGGCTGCCACTTTCCCAGACCCATGCGGCGGCGGTACTCGGCTACTGAGGCAATCGCTTCCAGCGCCCAGTAGATGGCGGCGGTCAGGTTGATCGCGATGACGCGCTCGAAGTCCTCCAAGGGATAGATGTTCGCGTGGCCGTTGTCGCTCGACATCTTCACGGCCAGCGCATCCCTGATGACACCGGCGGCTGGGATACAGATGTTGACCGCGTCGAACCGGGCCTTCATGTCGGCGAAGACGCGCTGGCGGAATGCCGCATCGGTCACGTCGCCTTCGAACGGCACCATCACGTCCCGCCCAAGCGCGCGATTCGACTCTTGGGCAAACTGATCGGCGCCCCTCAGATCGACGATGGCCACGGTTTGTACAGCTTCACGTGCCAAGGCCAGCGCGGTTGCCCGGCCAATCCCGCTCGCCCCACCCGTAATAAGTGCGACTTTCCCTGCCAGGTTCATGGTATTCTCTCGCGCCGCTCGAACGAGAATCCCTCTCGTTCGCAAGCTGGAACGAGAATCCCTTCTCGTTCCTTCGAGGCTTGAACGAGAATCCCTCTCGTTCGCAAGCTGGAACGAGAATCCCTTCTCGTTCCTTCGAGGCTTGAACGAGAATCCCTTCTCGTTCCTTCGAGGCTTGAACGAGAATCCCTTCTCGTTCCTTCGAGGCTTGAACGAGAATCCATTCTCGTTCCCGTCCAGCGGGAATCCTTTCCCGCGAAACGCAGCGGGCCGAAGGAGTCGCCGCCGACGTTGCACGCGGGATGGGAATCCCGCGAAGCTGGGTGCGAGGAAGGATTCTCGCACCAGCACCCATGCCCGCGCTTCGCTTGGGCATGCCACCCAGCCACCTATCCCGCTACACGGGCTCCGAGCGCTGGGCCAGCCAATCGCACGCCTTCGGCCACAGCTCGCGATTGGCCCGCGAGCCGACGGCCATGCCAATGTGCCCGGCCGGGAAGTTGATGGCCGAGCGGTCGGTCGACCCGACCGCCTGGTTGAACGGCAGGCTCTGCCCGCACGGAACCAGGTGGTCGTTGGTCGCCGTCAGATTCAGGATCGGGCACGTGATGTTTCTCAAGTTGACTAGCCTGTGCCCGACCCGTAATTCGCCCTTGATGAGCTGGTTGCGCTGGAAACAGTTTTTCACGAACTGGCGGAACATTTCGCCTGCCACGGGGATATTGTCGTTCAGCCAGGTCTCCATCGCGAAGAAGTCTTCGAGGAACTTCTCATCCTCCATGTTCTCGTAGAACGAGAAGTACTTCTCGATCAGGTTGCTGACCGGCTTGAGCATCAGGAACGACGACTGCAGGTAGTGCGCCGGCGCGTTGCCGTACACCTCGATCAGACGGTCGACGTCAAAGTACTTTTCGTCGGTCCAGACAGAAAGGAGGCTGTCTTTCGTGGACCAGTCCACCGGGGCGGCCAGCATGATCAGGTTGCGGACGATGTCGGGATGAAGGGCCGTGAACATGGCGCTCATGGTGCCGCCCATGCAATAGCCCAGGATGTTCACCTGCTCGGTGCCGGTGTAATCGCGGACGGCGTCCATGATGTGGACCATGTACTTCTCGATGTAGTCCTCCATGCCCAGGTAGCGGTCGCCGTCGGCCGGGACGCCCCAGTCAACGTTGTAGACGTCGAACCCGCGGTTGACGAAATGGGCCACCACGCTCTTGCCCGGGCGCAGGTCGAGGATGTACGGGCGATTGACCAGCGCGAAGACCACGACCAGCGGCGTGCGATACTGCTTCTGCACGTCCGACTCGTAGCGCAGCACGCGGAGCTTGTCTTCACGGTAAACGGGCTCGGCCGGCGTCGCGCCGACACGCACTTTCTGGGCGATGCTGGCGACCTGCGGCAGCTTGGTCATGCGGTTCAGGAAGCCCTGCCACATGGCGGCGCCGTCGGTTGGCGTGAGCGCCCAGGGGTTGAAGGTCGTAGTTGCGTTCATTTGATCTTTCGTGCGGGCAGGATGCCCGCGGCCCCAGAAGCGGCCAGGATGGCCGCGGTCCCAGAGGCGGTTCATTGGACCGCGGGCATCTTGCCCGCTTCTGGGGCCGCGGCCTTCCAGGCCGTAAGACCTTATTGTTTCTTGCCCGCAACTCTCTTGGATTTCGCCTTCTCGTTTTCCAGCTCCGACACTCGCTGATCCAACTGCTCCAGCCGATTGAGCACGCGCTCCTCCATGCTGCGGAGCACGATCAGGATGTGGTCCGTATCCGCCCGGGCCGGCGCCTGCATGTTGCGGACGCTCTGCGTCAGGAACTGATCGATCTGCTGGCGGAACGCCAGCGCGTTCTCCATGGCCTGCTTGGTCGCGTTCAGAAACTGCTCCGAACGCATGAACTGGTCGGCGTACTGAGCCATGGCGTCGAAGAAGGCCTGGCGCATCTGCTTGAGGACGTCGGGCGTCCCGGATGACGCGGGTGGATTGACGCCCGGCATCTTTGCCATCCAGTCAGACCAGAACGCGGTGAAGGGGTCCATCGGATTGGTGCCTTTGTCCTGGCCGTTCATGCGCGAGTCCTGAGTCCTGAGTCCTGAGTCCTAGTCCTGAGTCCTGAGTGCTGAGTCCTGAGTCGCCGTCCGGTCGCGGTCGGAGACCGCTCCTACGCCTCGTCGACGCGTTCGATGGCGATGGCGGTCGCCTCGCCGCCGCCGATGCACAGCGTGGCCACGCCCAGGCGCTTGCCGTGCCGCTTTAGGGCGTGCATGAGCGTGATCATGATGCGCGCCCCGGTCGCCCCGATCGGATGGCCGATCGCGACGGCCCCGCCGTGCACATTTGCCTTTTCATGCGGGATGCCCAGCTCACGCATCGTGACCAGCGCCACGACCGAGAAGGCCTCGTTGATCTCCCACAGATCGACGTCGCCGATCTTCAGCGACAGCTTCTCACACAGCTTGCGGATGGCGTAGATCGGAGCGGTCGTAAACCAGTCCGGCTCGGCCGCGAAGTTGGCGTGGCCGACGATCCGCCCTTGCGGCTTGACGCCCAGCGCCTTGCAGCGGGCCTCGCTGAGCACGATCATCGCCGCGGCGCCGTCGGTGATCTTCGAGGCGTTGGCGGCCGTCACCGTGCCCTCGGGCCCGAAGGCGGGTTTGAGCGTGGGCACTTTCGATTCGTCGTAGTGCGTCGGATCTTCGTCGGTCTCGATCAGCACCGCGCCTTTGCGGGTCTTCACTTCGACCGGGCACACGAACGGCTTGAAGAAGCCGTCCTTGGCGGCCGCCAGGTAGCGGCGGAAGCTCTCCATCGCGTACTGGTCCTGCTCCTGGCGCGTGATCTTGAACTTCTCGGCGCAGATGTCGCCGCACATGCCCATGTGCTTGTTCTTGTACACGTCCCACAAGCCGTCGTGGATCATGCCGTCGATGAGCTTGCCGTCGCCCATGCGGTAGCCGGTGCGGGCCTTGTCGAGCAGGTAGGGCGCTCGCGACATGCTCTCGGTGCCGCCGGCCACGGCGACGTCGATGTCGCCGGACTGAATGGCCTGGGCGGCGATGATGGCGGCCCTCATACCCGAGCCGCAGACCTTGTTGATGGTGGTGCAGCCGACTTCGGTGCCGATTCCGGCGCCGAGGCTGGCCTGCCGGGCGACGTTCTGCCCCTGGCCGGCCTGGATGACGTTGCCGAAGTAGACCTCGTCGATGTCGGTGGGCTTGACCTTGGCCCGCTCGAGCGCGCCGCGAATGGCCACGCTGCCGAGCTGGGCGGCTGGGACTTCCGACAGTGCGCCATTGAACGCCCCGAACGGCGTCCGCACACCCCCGGCCAGATAGACGTTCTTGAGCATTGATCGGCGATCCTTTCCGAACGCTTCCACTCGCTGCGGCCAGGACCGATTCTCAAACTACCGTGCGAGGTCCGCGCCGCGTTGGCGTTCGATTCGGCCCGGCGCTTCAGAACCCCGCCTGCCAAGGCGGGGCATGCCGACAACCGAAAACATCCCGCCATCGCCGCACGCCCACCCTTGGCAGGGTGGGTTCTGATCCGGCGACGGATCGCACAGCCAGTTTGTGCTCGGCGGACGAACGTGAAGGTTCCGCGCCGAAGCCTTCGTCGTTCGTTCATCCGCCGTTAACACTCTGCGGCGCGCGGCAATCGGCCGGCGCCCTCGCGAAGCACCGGCCGACACAAACGCCGTCCGACATTTGACTACTTCGACGCCCCGGCCTTGCTGGCCGGTTTCTCGACGCCGTTGAACGTCTTGTTCATGAACTGCGACACGGTGTCCAGCGCCTGAACGTTCATCCGGTTCATGGCGTCGGCGCCCGAGCGCATCGTCTCGATCGTCGACATGACGAACTCGTGCGACCGCTTCTGCATGTCGCCCATGTTGCACTCGCGGGCGGCGTCGAAGGCCTGGTTCATCATGTTCGCGCCGAACGAGTTGCTCCAGAACTTCATGGCCTGCTCCTGCATCTTCATGCCGGTCTGCATGGTCTTCTGGAACGTGTCGGTCGCACAGTCGAACATCTGCGTCATGAAATCCTTGTTGTCGGTCGCCATCATGCTCAAGGTCCTTTCCGTTCGGTCCGTCTCGTCAGCCGCCGACGGCCACCGTGCCGCCAGCCGGGCGTCGTTTTGCATCTGCACAAAAGATAGCCGCCTGACACGGATGTGTCAAGCTCGTTTTTTTGCAAATGCGAAAAATGCGCTCATCTACTTAAGCTTATTATTAACAATGCTTTACGTTAACAGGCAAGCCGTCTTCGTTTGAATCGTTGTGTTCTTGCGGTAGAATCGAGCGTTGTTGCGAATCCGGCACTCAGGAGGCGCCCATGGACGCGGATGCGGCAGAACGGCGACTGGAGATCAAGAAATACCCTAACCGGCGGCTGTACGACGCCACGCGGAGCTGCCACGTGACCACCGACGACCTCTACAACCTGATCCGCGACGGGTACGAGGTGGTCGTGACCGACTCGAAAAGCGCGGCCGACATCACCAATCTCGTGCTGACCCAGATGATCCTCGAGCGCGACCCCCCCAAGCTCGACGTGTTCCCGGCCAGCATTTTGCACGAGGTGATCCGCTCGAACCAGCAGATGTGGCGCTCGTTTGTCGACCGGTTCTTTGGGCAGGCGATGGACGCGTTCGCCGCATCGCAGCGCCAGTTCGACAACTACGTCCGCCAGGCCATGACGCTGGGCGGCAAGGCCATGGACCCGTTTGGCTGGACCCGCTCGATGTTCGACGCCATGCGACCCGACCGGCCGTCTCCACCGGCGAAGGCGGCCGACTCGGCCATTACTGCCGCCACCCCAGCGGCAAGCGACATGGAACAAACGCTGCAGGAGCTACGGCAGCGGGTCGGCGAGCTCAGCGCGGAGGTCCAGTCGTTGCGATCCACCCCCACACGCCGCGCCGCCCGCAAGACGGGCTCCCCGCGCCGCCGCGAATCGGGTGCGTGACAGTATCGGCGGGCTCGGAACCCCGCCCGCGAGGGCGCGGGCGTGCCCCCGCGTTCAAGTGGCTTCCAAACATCGTGCGTCACTGGCCGGGCAGCACGCCCCCCACTCGCGTGGGGGGTTCTGGTGACGTCGCCGAATTGGTCACGGGCCCCCCGCGAATCGAGCGGTTAGCATCGCTGGCGGCGGCGCGCACCTGACCCGTCCAAACCGACTCTGAGAGCCTGAGAATCTGAGGGGAAACGTCATCGAGCAGCCGCTCCGTCGGCTCGTCACGCGGAACAGAATCCCGTCCGTTGGCCCGTGCTTGTACGATCTCGAGAGCCTTGGCCTCCTTGCCGCCCGCGTCGGGCTCGAACATGTCGATCCTGACCGTGTCTTTGCCCTCGACCGCGATCACCCAACGGAACTTGGCCTTGCGGCGCGTGTGCCCCAGTTGAAGCTAGACGGAAGCGTGCCGCCAGTCTGTGCGATTGCGACTCCTCACTCCCGACCCACTCGTTCCAGCACCGCGCGACCGCGAAGCGGCGGCCGAACGCTTACAAGCAGCCGGCGAGCGTTACGCCGTTCCAGGCTTGCGCGGAATTCACGCCATTAAGGAGCTGGATCAGGCGCAGCAGGTCCTGCGTGTCGACGAAGCCGCTGCGGTTCATATCGTATCGCGGCAGGTTGCCCGGCTGATTCGCCATGCCGCCGTTGAGCGCCTGGATCAACGTCAACAGGTCCTGCGTGTTGACCCGCCCGTTCAGGCTGGCGTCGCCGGGCAGGAAGCTATAGTGAAGCACCGTTTGCGGCGAAGCGCTGGGAAATGTTAGCGTCGTGCAGGCTCCGGGCGGTATGGGCGCCGAGAGCGTGATGGAATAGGGCCCTGCGCCCGACCCGAAAACCAGCGTTGGCGTCGGACAGGCGAATCCGGACGGGCACGTTACGCTCACGCCCGCCAGGCACAGTGAAACCGGTGCGGCGAACGTGACCTGAAACTGGAACGGGCCGGCGGGACTGCCAAATGCGATGTCAGCCCGGGCGTCGTAGAAGCCGTCAGGTGGATCGGCCGATGCCAAGGTGGGCGGGTCTGGCACAACGATCTTGAACACCTGACCTACCGCGACGTCGGCCAGGTACAGCTCGCCTGCGGCGTCCTCACCGAACGACGCGACCGCTCCGATTGACGTGCCGCACGGCGGGTCGAGCTCGTCGGTACGGTCTTGCACGTCAACGGCCACGCCATCGACCACACGCAGGCTGTAGATGCCGGCACAGATGTCACTGAAAAAGTACGTCCCGGACAGCTCCGGGATCTGCGTGCCGCGGTAGACGTACCCGCCCATCACAGCGCAGCGCTCGTCATGCGGATAGCTGTGGATCGGGAACTGGTAGTTCTCGGGCGGCAGACAGTCCAACAGATTAAACGGCGCGTCGGCCTCGTAGCAGCGCCAACCGTAGTTCTCGCCGCCGGCGCTGCCGGCCGGCGTGAAGTTGATTTCCTCGAAATCTTCCTGCCCGACGTCGGCGATGTAGAGATCACCCGTCAGCCGGTCGAACGAGAATCGCCACGGATTGCGCAGGCCCATGGCCCAGATTTCGTCGAGTGGATCGCCCGGTCCTACGAATGGGTTGGATGCCGGTACGTAATCCGGCGGGCTGTTCACGTCGAGCCGCAGGATCTTTCCCAGGAGCGTGCCGGGATTCTGGCCCATGTCGTCGGGATCGTTGCCGGGCCCGCCGTCGCCAATGGCGGCGTAGAGGAAACCATCCGGTCCGAACTGCAAGCAGCCGGCCTTGTGAATCTGGCTGGGCTGCTCAATCGACTTCAGCACCACCTCGCTGTCCGGATCAGCCACGTTTGGATCGGCCGAGACCGCGTAGCGGACGATCACCGACGTCCCGTCGTTGCGCACGTAATGAAGGTAGAAGTGTCCGGACGTGGCATAGTCCGGGTCGAAGGCCATCCCCAGCAACCCGCGCTCGCCGCAACAGATCGACAGCGAATCGATGTTCAGGAATGCACCGGGCAGGAGCGCCGGCGGGTCCACGCTCAGATTCAGGATGCGGATCACGCCGCGCTGGCCAACGATAAAGAGCCGCGACTCATCGCCCACCGGGGCAGTGACAAAAATCGGGCGATCGAGGCCAGACGCCACGCGCCGCGCCACAAGGTCCTGCGCGAAGGCCGTGTGCGCGCACACGAGCATGGCGATGACCGGAACGGCTTGGCCAAGTGCCGACATGATCCACCTCACGCTCCGCAAACGAACTCGCACGCTCGTTTCACTGCGGTGCACGTCTTGACCGAGGCCGTCGGCGGTCGGTCCCTCGCGAGGTCAGTCCCCGCGATACTGAGCTGCGCGCGCCGTCGCCATCGTCAGTGACCCGTAAGACTGCCCACCAACATTGAACGCCTCCCTCTGTGCCTCGCGTTAATGAGTATATCAATTTCGGAGCCCGCGGGACAGCGCCAAATGCCTACCGCCCTGACTTGTCTTTACCCGATGACCATAGGCGCCGACCGGCGTCGGGACGCCCAACCAGCCCACCTACCGCGGCCGTTCGACTTCAGGTACAACCCGTCGATGTTGGTTGGGTGCGCCCATTCCCGAGCGCGCGCAGATACACCCGCGCTGGAAACGCCCGCTGCAACGACAAAAGCCAGACGCGCCACTGGCCGATAAATGCCGGGAATCTGCGCTGATGTCCGAGCTGCCCCTGCCAGATGAGCCGTCGGGAGCCGAGCCGCCGATCGACTCGGCCACGGAGACGAACGTCGAGTCGCTGGTCGACCAGATGGCCGACTCGGCCGCCAGCCTGCGAAGCCAGGTCGGCGCCGACGCGCCGCCCGCACCCGAGGCGGCCCACATCGCCGAGATCGACGCCCTCGAGACCGAGCCAGCCGCGGCCATCGACCAACAGTTGAACCAGGCCGAAGCCTTGCTTCAGACCACGCAGCGCGAGCTCGACGCCGTGGCCGAGTCGCTGGACGAAATCGCCGCGGCCGCCCCCGAAGCCCCGGCAGCAGCGCCACCACCACCAGCCGCCGACTCCCTCGGTCCCGATACGAATGACCCGCCCAGCGCAACGCCCTCGGCGGAAGCGGGCCCTTCGGCGCACGCGTCGGTCGACGCCGAGCTGCGCGCGAAACACTCGCCCGATCCTCCGTCCGCGCCGGCCGCTATGGGCCTGCGCTGCGCCGGCGCAGTCGTCGGCGTGCTCGAACGGATCGACCGCCCCTTTGCCCGCCTCAGCTACGCCGTCCGTCTGATGCTCGGCTGGTGCGCCATCGCGACGATCATCGTCTCAGTTCTGCTCATCGCCTATTCATTCGTCGACGACGCGTAGCGGTTCACGACCGCTCCGGCTACCCACGACCGTACGGCAGCGTGCCGCACAAGCCGCCGGCCGCACATCGAGGCGGAGACTACGGAGGAGGGTGCGAGAAGGGATTCTCGCACCAGCGATGGAAGGGATTCCCGCCGAGGAGGGTGCGAGAAGGGATTCTCGCACCAGCGGATTCTGGCACCAGCGAGGCCGTACTGAGCACTCAGGACTCAGAACTCAGGACTCAGGACTCATGACTCAGGACTCATGACTCAGGACTCATGACTCAGGACTCAGGACTCAGGACTCAGGACTCAGGACTCAGCACTCAGGACTCAGGACTCAGGACTCAGGACTCAGCACTCAGCACTCAGCTTTCTACCGGGCGGTTCGGGCGTAGGCGACCTGGTTCTTGCCGCGGGCTTTGGCGTCGTAGAGCGCCCGGTCAGCCGCGGCAACGAGGGCCTGGCCATCGGCGTCGTCGGAGAAGCCGATATCGTGGATGCCACCGATGCCGACGCTAAGGGTGACCTGCCGTTTGGGCAAATACGAGTCGCCAGCCCGCATCCGCTCGGAGAAGGCTTCAGCGATACGCTCGCCGAGGATGCGCGCCTGGGCGGCCGACGTGTGCGGAAGGAGCACGACGAACTCGTCACCCCCGAATCGGGCGGCCAGGTCGGCCGAGCGCAGGCCACGCGTGATGACGTCGGCCGCATCGCGGAGGACTTCGTCACCGGCCCGGTGGCCGTGGATGTCGTTGACCGCCTTGAAATTGTCGAGGTCGATCATGATGCAGGCCAGGTCGCTGCCGTAGCGGCGAGACTCCGCCAGAAGCTGAACGAGCACCTCGTTGAAATAGCGTCGGTTGTACAGACCGGTGAGCGGGTCGCGGCAGGCCAGCTCGCGGAGCTGGCGCGTGCGGGCGCGGACGCGCTGCTCGAGGTCGGCATTCAGGGCCACGATCTGGGCGTGCGTTCGGGCGTGGCGGTCGGCCATGTCGTTGAAGGCCACGGCGAGTCCGCCGATCTCATCGCCGCGGCGCGGATCGATCGCCGGGCGCGCCTCCAGGTCACCGTCGGCGAAGCGACGCATGGCTCGCATGAGCTCGCCCAGTGGACCGACCACGCGCCGAACCAGCACGAACCCAAGTGGGATGCTGAGCAGTACCATTCCGATCCCGACGCCGGAGATCAGGTTGGTCGCGGCCTCAAGCTCGCGGAGCGTCGGCCCGAGGTTCAGGGCCAGGCGAACGTACCCCACACAGCGGGCCTTCTGGCTGTCGTGCGATCCGGGCGGTCCGGGGCTGACGATCGGATAGACCACGTCGAAGTACGGGGGCGCACTGCCGCGCGCCGGATGGTACTCCGGGATGCCCACGACGGCCGTCCGGAGTATCGAAGTGGCGCTTGTGGCGTTCGGATCGGTCGGCGGATCCGTGGCTGACTCACTCGGCGGCCTGACGCGCAGCGCGTCGGGTGCGTTGCGGACGTTGCCGGCCGCGAGCACGACGCCCGAAGCGTCCGTGAAGCACACGTGCATCAGGCGGAACGACTCGTACCCGACCTGGTTGGAAACAAGCCGTTCGAGCGCGGCGATGTCCCGGTCGCGGACGAGTGGGGCGGCTGCGCGAGCCAGCATTGCCGCCGCCTGAACGCACTGCTCGGATTGAAGCCGTCCCGTCAGGCGGGCGGTCGACTGGAGCACCAGCCACCAGAGCGGAACGGCGCCGGCCAGAGCGCAGGCCACCACGACCAGCGTCCAACGCGTCTGAAGCCCGACGCGTCGGCCCGTGCGGGCCGCGGAGCTGGTCGCCGGCTCAGCCGCGTCGGGATGCTGCTGATCGCTCGAGCCTCGCGGCGCCGGACGAGATTGACGCACGCCCATGTTGACCTTTCTGGCTGCGCATCCCTCCGACCCGGCCGCGCGCGGCCGTCGCAGGATTATCGGCCACTGCCCGCGTCGACTGAACGCATCGGCGGATGGCATTCCCGAAGCGACGCGGCCGCGTTCGAATGACGCCCGATAAACTCCGATGCACGCGGTTCGGCATCGAGCGGGGCCGCGATGTGCTCGAGCGCGCGTGACGACTACGGGCTCAGTTGAGATGAGTTTCTGCGCGCGGTTGGGGCCCGCTTTCGCCGGGAGCGCCACACGCTGAAGAGCAGAAACAGGCCACCCACGATGATGATGCCCAGCAGCGACGTGTGGCGGCTGACGGCACTCTCTGGAGCGGCGCGTCCGGCGGGCTAACAGGCGGTCCGGCGGCGATGTGTTACGTGGCGGGCGCTTCGCTCGCCGCCCGCTTCCGGCGCAAGCGCCAGAATCGGAGCAGGAAGAAAACGCCCAATGCCAGAATCATCCCGACCAGGGCAGCATACCGCTCCAGGAACGACTCACCCACCGAACATTCAACCCGAATCCGGAACGTTCTTCCATCGACCAGCGTAACAACGGCGGTGCCGGTGCCGACGCGGGCTCCGCGCGGGCCGATCCGGAGTGTGAACTCGCTCTGCCGACCGGGCGCGATGGCCTCCGTGCTTGAAGGGGCGGTAGCGATGCATCGGCCGGAGCGCCATTCAAGGGCATTGCGCTCGGTGACTTCGAGCGCCCACTTGTCGGGAGGGACAAACAGGTCGGCGCGGAAGTGCGGGAAATCGACGGCCACGACCGGTGAGGTGTCTCGGTTGATGACCACATAACGGTAGAAGTGGTCGTTCTCGGGATCGCGTCCGCCGCGGATTTCGACGCCCTGCGCGCACAGCTCGGCACCGGGCAGGACGAGAAACACCAAACCGGCAACTTTCGCAGTGCGAAGGCCGGCGACTGGCGCTGTCACGGGTCGAATGCGCGAATCCATTTGCATGGCGCTAACCCCCGGCGCGTGCAGCCGAGAGTACGACCCTCGGACACATCACCATATGCTACCGCGAACGGTGAGAGATACAATCCGCTCCGAAGCGCTGGCGTGAAGCCCATGCGGCCCTGTTGCGATGACTCGAGCGATCCCGAGATGGCTGCTGTTCTACTGGCTGGCCGCGTATCTGGCAGCCCACGTGGCATTCATCTGCAGCTACTATCACCTGCGCGGACTGACACTCGCTCCTGCGCGCTCCGTGATTCCAGTCGGGATCGCCGCTGGGCTGACTTGGTTGGCGATCGCACCGCTGGCCATGAAGCCGACGTGGCGTGCGGTTAGGACGGTCGTCAGCGCTGTGACTGCGGACTTGGGCCGAAACCGCGCGGCCATCGCGGCGGGTCTGGTGGTCGTGGCGTGGACGCGAATACCGGCGCCGGATTGGTTCAGGCCGGGCGTCGCCGCCGCAGTCGGCTTCTTGCTGGTAAACGGCGTCGGGATCGTTCTCCTCGTTCTGCTCGCCGATCGTGCAGCATCATCGCCCATCATCACCCGACTGGCGCGGCGGCTAGAAAGGCTCATCGTGATCGCACCGATTCCGGTTCTATTGTTTGTAACCGCGGCTTGGTGTTTCATCGCTTCGCTGGCGATTTGCTACGGAATCCTGCGCCCAATCCCCCATATTTGGGATGAGGCATCGTACTTCTTTCAGGCACGGTTGTTTGCAGACGGCCGTCTCGCCGGTGTGGCGGCTCCGGCCGGCCTGGGGCCCCTCGTCCGAACCTATTTCGTGCTCGACGACGTGCGAAGCTACTCAGTCCTTCCCCCTGGATGGCCGGGCGCGCTGGCCGTGGGCGTTGCCGCCGGAGCCACATGGCTGGTCAATCCGCTGCTGGCGGCCGGCTGTGCGCCGCTGCTCTATGCGTTCGTATCGGCCCTTTGGGGCCGCGTTCGGGCGCGCTATGCGCTGCTGTTGTTGTGCGCGTGCCCATTCTTCCTCTTCCTATCCGCTTCATTGATGAGCCACACGTTCTCGCTCTTCGCGACGCTGCTGGCCGCACTCGGCTTTGTCCGTGGCAGAGACTCACCGACTTTGTCCTGTGTAGGTGGCCTGGGACTTGCACTCCTCTTTCTGACTCGTCCGCTGGAAGGAGCGCTGTTGGGTTTGGTGCTTGCCGGACTTCATGTGCGCTCTGCGATGCTGACGCGGCGCTGGCTGCTCCGCACGCCGCTGTTCCTGGTCGCGATTGCCGGCCCGGCATGCTGGATGGCATTCAACGGGGCGGTCGGCTCTGGCCCGTTCGATGTTCCCGTCGACCGCTATTTCCACACGGTGCTTGGAACCGAAAACGGCTTAGGTTTTGGGCCAGACCGCGGGTTGGAGACCTGGTTCCACCATCTCGGGCCAGGGCACACGCCGCTCGAAGCTTGGTTCAATCTTCAGTTCAATCTCCACTCGGCCAACGAGAAGCTATGGGGTTGGCCCGGAGGCGCGATGCTGGTGCTGGCGCTCGGGCTGGCTGATCGGCGCAGACCGCGCACGCCACGGGCTGTGCTCCTGTTCTGCGTTGTACTGGTCGGCGCCTACATGCTGTACTGGTACCACGGCGAATGTATGGGACCGAGGTTCTACTTCGTGCTCCTGCCGGCGATCGTCCTGCTGACGTACAAGGGCCTGGCGGTTTTGGGCCGGGCGACGGAAACGTCCGGGACCGCGATAGCGCTGCTCGTGATCCCGCTCACGCTCATCGTCCACGTGCCCACGTATGGTTTGACCTACTACCGCAATGCCCGCGGCATCAGTGAGTCGGCCCGCGACGAGCTTGCCGATCCGCCGCGGCGGCCGGCCATCGTGCTGGTTGACGATGCGCCGCCGCATCACTACTTTTTCTGCGCCGCGCCACTCAACGATTCGGCCCTGAGCAACGACGTCATTTACGCTTTGGACCGACGCGATCTGCATGACGAAGCGCGGCTCCGCCGCGAATTCCCAGCTCGATGGATCTACCGCTTTCAAGACGGCGCATGGCACCTCGTGTCGGCGCCGGACGCCGGATCGCGTCAATCCTCGGTCTCGGAAGATGGTGTGACCGGGACAACCCGATAAAGCAGCCCTTCACGTTCGACGCCGTACTTCTCGCGCACCCATCTGTCCTCGACGTGAGCGAACTGGTCGTGCTCGGGACCTCCGATATACAGCCGGCCTCGCGCAACCCAGTCGGCCACATGGCCCGGGTCAATCGGCTGTGATGGCCCAGCGCGGCGCTCGTGATTGATCTGGATACCCGGCTGAAGCCCCCAAACAACCTGGCCGTAATACAGCGGCCCAGCCCGGGTCTGATCGATCAGCAGCACGGCGTCGTCCGGCAATTGCGCCAAGGCTTCGCGGACGAAGCGCTCGGGACCGCGGTAGCCCGTGTGCCACGGCCATAGAAACCAGCGAAGCGGATCGCGATAGGGGATCTCGCGGGTCGGGATCGGCAGGCGCACGTGCGCGGCGATCCGTGGCATGATCACCGGCAACATGGCGTAGACGAGGGGCGACCACAAGAGCGTCGTGATCAGTGGCCAGCGAAGCGCGCGCCACCTGCCACCGAGAGCCAGCAGGCGATCGGCGCCCGCCGCGACCAGGATGCTCATGGCCACGTAGGTCGGGATGAAAAACGTGTACTGGTCAACAATGTTGTAGCGCGCGGCGAACAAGAGATGCGCGACGAAGAGCGCCGTCGGAACGGACGCCAGCCAGGCCGGGGTTTGCCGATACAACCGTCGCACGCCGGGCGGAACCAGGAACACCGCGACGCTTGGAAACGACAGCCCGATCATCGCCGCCACGAGGATGAACATCCGGAAACTGAGGTCGAAGTTGAACACGTTGCTGGCGTAGTAGCGTCCCACCAGCCAGTCCCTAAGCGTATCCACGAGCGTCATTTCAGGTAAGGCTGCCTGGCGAACGATCAGCGCCAGCAGCGGCAGGAATCCGATCAGCCAACAAGCGGCCGTCGCGGCGGCTAGGGCCAGATGCTTGCCCAGGGTTCGGCGCAGAACGATAACGGCAATGGCGACGTAGCACGCCAGCGAAATCAGCGCCAAGCCGTGGTTCGAGACGCCCAGCCCATTCGCCAACCCACATAGCGGGATCACCCACTTACGTCCGGTCCGAGCAAACAGCGTTAAACACAGAATCTCGCCGCTCATCAGCGCGCCGACCAGCGTGTACGTCTCGGTCATGGTGGCGAACTGCCAGAAAGTATGGCTCATGGCTAACGCCGCCGCAGCCGCCGTCGACGCCAGCTGCGACGATCCCAGCAGCCGGGCGATGACGAATACGTTGGCGACCGCGACGGCCGCACTCAGCGCCGACATGATGTTCCCGGCCAGAGCCGGCTCGATACCCGTCAGCCGATGCAGGCCGTAGGCCAATGCGATGAAGAGCGGGTGTGCGCGCGCCAACTCGTGCGGGCCGCGCAAATCGCCCAACGCGATGCGCCACTGGTAATCGGCGCTATCTTGCCAGACCAATCCGGGCGCCAGCGTCGCGGCGTAGAGCGCCGCCGCCAGGCCAAAAGCAGCCAGCCAAGCTCGCCAAGTCGGGGGCGGAACTGCAGTAGTCTGTGGCGGAGTGTTCGTCTTACGCCCTCCCTAAGCTGGCTGCGTCGCGGCCTGCCATCTCGTCAACCAAGCTCGCGCCGCGAAAGCGCGTCTCGCCAGATTATCTGCTAGAATGAGAAGGCGCGACAGGACTGAGCGATGGGCATCACGCATATCACGGTCGCCGTGTCCCCGGTAGCCGGCCGGAAGAAGCCGTGGAAGGCACTGTTTCTGGTGGACTCTGGCGCAAAGGATACACGAGTCCCAGGGCGAGTGCTGCGTCGCCTGGGGATCAAGCCCTACCGTCGCGACAACTACGAGTTGGCCGATGGCTCGTTGGTCGAATTCGATATCGGCGCAGCCATGGTCACCGTCAAGGGTGTCACCGTGGTCAGCGAAGTCCTCTTTGGCCCCGACGACGTCGAGCCGCTCTTGGGCGCCATCACCATGCAATCGGCCAACCTGATCTGGGACGCCCGCCGCGAGCGACTTGTGCCTTCGCCACACGCCAAGCCGCTGAAAGCACTGGACCGACTGGAAGCGCGATCTTGACCTCCCACGTGTTTGGACCTACGGTTGGGCAAGTTAGCACCGAGAGCCGAGGTATCTTCCATGGACATTGTGCTTAGTCCAGAACAGCAGGCATTCGTGGACGTACTCGTTCACTCCGGACGTTTCGAGAGCGCCGAACAGGTGATCGTCTACGCGCTCGACGCTGTGCGCGAATTGGACCAGGCCGAGGATACTGAATGGCTTCGCGAGCAGATCGCTGTCGGAATTGCCGAGGCCGATCGCGGCGAGTTCGTCGAGTTCACCGCTGAAGACATCATCGCCGAGCGCCGCGCGGCGAGACAAGCCAAGCTGGGCGGCTGATGGGTCGGATCCAACGGACCGCGCACGCGCGCCGCGACTACTCTGCGATCTGGGACTACATCGCCGATGACAACCCGTCCGCCGCCGACCGCCTGCTGAGGCGATTCGATCAGAAGCTACGGCTTGCGGCGGATCAACCCGGAATCGGACATCCACGTGACGACCTCAGTCCCGGGCTTCGGAGCCTTCGCGTCGGGCGGTATCTCCTCTTCTATCGCCAAGTTCCAAACGGAATCGAGCTCATTCGGGTGCTCCACGGTGCACGTGACCTTCCGCGGCTGTTCGGTCATGGGCCAAGCGGTTGAGCGGCTCACCAATCGGCCGGCGGATTGACGCGATGCACCTTCTTGCCCGCCTCATCGGTGGTCGTCATCCAAAGCTGGCAGCGGACCTGCCGGTGGTGCCGGTCGAGCGCCTCGCAGACGTTGGTGTACTTGCAGTGGTGGAAGTCGCGGCCTTCGCGGACTTTGACCGGCCAGTATGGGTCGGCCAGCAGCCCGCGGGCCATGCCAATCAGGTCGGCCCCGCCCTGCCGCAAGATGGTCTCGGCCAGCTCGAACGTGTTGATGCGGCCGGTGGCGACGACCGGCGTCCGAGAGCCAGCATCTCGCACGGCGTAACGAATCTGGGCTGCGTTGCGGCGATTGACCACCGCGTCGTCCTCGTCCATCGGCATGCACATCAGGCCTGAATGGCCCGTGTATGGGTAGACCGCCAAGCCGATCTTGGGCTGCTCGGCGTCTTCGAACTTGCCGCCGCGCGAGACCGAGATGAAGTCGATGCCGGCCTTGGCGAATTGCACCGCGAAGTACATCGCGTCGTTGACCGTGCTCCCGCCAGGGATGTCCTCAGAACCGAGGAATCGAAGCCCGACCAGGAAGTCGGCACCCACCTCGCGCCGTACGGCGTCGATCACCAGCAGCGGCAGCCGGACACGGGTCTCTAGCGATTGGCCGCCGAACTCGTCGGTGCGGCCATTTCGAGCCGACAGGAACGACGCCATCGTGTAGGCGTGGGCGAAGTGCAGCTCGACGCCATCGAAGCCCGCCACCCGTGCCCGCCGGGCCGCGGCCGCGAACAGCCCAGGCAGCGAGAGCACCTCCTCGCGCGACAGATCCGAGATGAGCTGACGGTAGCCGTGCGTGTACTCGTGCCATTCTCGCTCGGTGAGCGTCGCGCGAAGCTCGTCCTCGGTCATGGTCAGCACGCCGGCGTACTTGCCGCCGCGGTCGGCGAGCCGCGTGAGGTACGCCTTCGGATGGCGCGTCGCGATCTTGAGAAAGTCGATGATCTGCGGGATGACCTTGGACGGGCTGATGTCGTGCATCTGCCCCACCAGCTCGCCCAGCGCAGGAATGTAACGGTCGTGCCCGATCCGCATGAGCGGCCCGCTGGCCACGTCTCGGATGCCGATCGCCTCGAGCACGATCATCCCCGGCTCGCCGCGGGCATACGTGAGATAACGTTCGGTCACTTCCGGCGTGACCTCGCCAGCCTCGTTCGACAGCCACGTCACCATGGCCGGCAGCCACACGCGGTTGGCCAGCGTCACGCCGTTGATTGTCAGCGGCGAAAACAGCAGCGACCGCTGGGGCGCCAGCCGCTCGACCGGCGTGGACAGGTCTACGTCGCTCGAAATGGAAAGCGGGCCGTGATCGGCCGTGGAAGGATGGTCCTCTCGCATCGTGTCCAACAATCGAATCCAGCACCTCTCCGCGCTCTTTCCGGCGCGACCCGCGTATCGTAACGTTAGCAGCAGATGCCGCCTATTGTGATCAGCTCGGCAGCCGAGTGGGACCAGGAAGCGCTCGTGCGGATCATGACCGACGTGTTCCTGGCCGATCAGGCACAGTACATCCCGGAGGTGCTCGACCCTCGGTTCGTCGAATCGATCTCGCGCGATCTGGTGCGAAGAGCGTGGCCGAACATGGCTCTGGCTCGCGCGGACCTCGTACCCGTCGCGATGATGTATGTCGCGGGCAACAAGATCGACGCGCTGAACGTCATCGCTGGCTGGAAACGGCGCGGGATCGGTCGGGCGATGATGGAGTGGACCGAAGACCGCCTCATCGCAGCCGGATACGCCTCGGCCACGCTCGACACGCAAGAAGCCAACGCGCCCGCGCGTTCGTTCTACGATTCGCTCGGCTACCGCGTGACGGCGCATTGGCCGATGACACAATTCACGGCCACGCCCATCCCCATGGTCACCATGACCAAACAGCTCTGACGCACAAGCCATCTGGCCGCGTCGGGCCGAGTCGGCTCGGGCCACCTCAAGCGGCGGCACCGGATCGCCCGTACGCCCGGATCGGCTGTCACAATGCCGGCGCGGCTCGTGGCCGGGCTGACGGCTGCCGTCGCGCGGTCGCGGCGGCGCGCGGCAGCATAGCCTGCGTGGCATCGGGCGGCGACGGCGACGGCCTCAGCGTGCGCACCGATCCGGCCCCGATGCTGCCTCGTCCGCGCCGTGCCGCAGCGCTCGAGCGGCCACTCGCGAGCGTTTGATCAAGCGCGCGACTTGAAACACCAGAACCGATGTCGTTGCCAGCATTGTCAGGAAATACGCGGCGTAGGCGGCGGCCGCCGCGGTGAATCCCAGGGCTGCTGGCGAGGGCGTGAGTGCGGGCGGCGAGTCGATGCCGGCCACGGCGAACGTCACGGAAGTTGCCGTGTGCAGACCGGCGACGACGAGGCCCACGACGAGCGTCGTCTGCGCGACGGAGCGGGTTGACGTATCGGCTCCGGACTCGGCGAGCCGCACCGCGTGCGCAGCCAAGAGCGCCCACCAGACCAGCGGGAGCACCGAGGCGACGCCGACGCTAATGACGATCAACCACGAGGCGTCCGTCGCGGCGCCGAGCAACACGAGGCCGAGCGTGGTCAGAAGGACGATCAGGCAGACCGGCATGAGGGACGTGACCAACGTTCGGCTTTGAGTCGAAGCGCTGGGCTCGAGCGCGGTGAATCGATACGACGCGCTGAGCGTGATGTTCGGCAGAATGACAGCCGCGAGCGCGCCGACGATAACGGTCGCGCCGCGGAGGTTTGCCAGGGCGTCGACCGTGATGGCCAGCACAACGGCGGCCGCCCCGATCAGCGGCGTCCACGCCAGTGTGCGGGCAGCACGATGGACCTGCTCGAGCCAACCGGGGTCTGAGCGCACGAGCCGGGTCGCGGCCGAGTCGCCCACGGCCCGGCCGCACTCCGGGCAGGCGGTCGCGAGGTTCAGCGTTCGCAGGTTGTAACCACAACCCATGCAGGCGAGATCGGTTGGAACCTGATCGATCATGGCGCGGCCTTGCCCGAGGCGCCGGCCGAGTGTGTTCGCACAGGCCGAGCGGCCGCCCGCGCAAACGCAAACATCAAGATGGCATTCAGGAAGTTGAGAACGGCCGCGCAGCCGACGTACGCTCCCACGAGGGACCGCCCCGGCAGCATCATGGACAGGCGACTGACGCCGCCCACCGAAATCGCCGCGAACCCCAGCACCGTGATCGCCGCAAGGTGAAGTGCGATCAGTGCCCAACCCACCCGCGATACGGCCCGGGCGAGGGACGCATGTGCAGGCTCGCCCAGTTGCTCGAACAGCCGGCGAGCATGACAGGCCAGCAGCGCCGGCAGCGCCAACGGGCCAACCAGGACGATCAAGCCGCACGCCAGTGCCGGGGGTGCTGGCGCCTGAGCTGGCGATGAGCAGCGTGATCAGCGTCAGCAGAAGTACACCCAACGGGGTCATGCTGGCCAGGGCCGCCGGGTCGAACGAACCCGGCGCCGGCTCGGCTGATGGCCGAGAGGTGAACCGGACCGCCCCGGATGTAAACGCAAGAGCCGCCGCCGGAACCGAGACGAGCCCGAAGCAGAAGTACATCAGGCCACGGGCCGCGAAGGTCCAATCGACGAACGCCGTAAGTGCGCCGGATACGAGGAGCGCGACCGTTGTCCAGCCGATCAGCAGCGCCCCGGCGCGGACGCGCCGGGTCCAGGCCAGTTCCGCGGTTTCGGCCGCCAGCGCCAAGGTCTCGGCGACCGCGCGTCCGCACTCCGGGCAGCGGCCGTTGCGTTTGAGCGTGCGGAGATCGTATCCGCAGCCGAGGCAGGCGATGTCGAAGCCGATCGTTGGTTGCTGGAGCGGTGCGCTCGGCGATGAGTCGGGTAGGCCCGCGATTTCGCTCACACGATTCGTCCGGTCGCGCAGGCGCCCTGCGCGTGACTTGCCGTCGCCCGGCGGCGCCGCCAAGAGCGCCGCGCAGCGCTCGCTGTCGTTCATCGTCGGCGCGGGAGCGGCTAAGCACTATAGTAGTATGTCACGGCTTCCGCGAGAATGGGACGCGCTCGCGGGGCAAGCGTCGATGACCGATGAAACGCGAGTTCGACCATTGCGCCGCCGACTATGCCCGCTACCGGCCGCCGTACCCGACGGACGTGTTTGACGAGTTGGACCGCATGGCGGCTCACCGAGTCCCGCGACGAGTGGCGGACGTAGGCGCCGGCACGGGCATCTTCGCCCGGTTGTTGGCCCGCTCCGGCTGGCGCGTCGTGGCGATCGAGCCAAGCCTGGCCATGCTCGCTCACGTCGGCGGCGACGACAAGTTGAATATCGTGCGCGTCTGTGCGACGGCCGAAGCAACCGGCTTGTGTGATGCTTCGGTCGGGCTGGTGACGGCGGCCCAGGCATTTCATTGGTTCAATCCGCCCTATGCCTTGGCCGAGATTGCCCGCATTCTCGCGCCCGGCGGTTCACTGGCGCTCATCTGGAACAATCGCGACGCGACCCGTTCGGCCTTCGTCGAGTCCTATGAAACCCTGATTGCCCGATACAACCCGGCGTACGAGCGCGAATATCGGACACAGGACTGGGCTGGCAAGATTGCGGTCAGCGGCGCGTTCGAGCCGGCGGAACATCACGTGTTTGCACACGATTGGGTGATGATGGCCGAGGACTTCGTCGGCTTCTCGCGCAGCGTCTCATACATTCGCAATGTGCTGTCGCGTGAGGACATGCCCCGCTTCGAAGGAGACCTGCGCGGCTTGCTGCGCGAGCACTTCAATGAAGGTTCCGCCCGTATCCCGCTGCGGACCGAGATGTGGAGCGCCCGGCGGCTGGCGTGAGTCGGACTGATAACGAGGGTGTCGACACACACGTTCAGCCGAGGCGTGCGGCGGCGTGAATTCGCGATACGCCGAGCGTGTGGGCATAAATGTTTGGGAAAGGCCACGATGCATCGTAGCATGGGTGGCATGAGTGGCATGGGCAAGCGGTCGTTTGCTTGCCCGTGCTGACTAGGCGGCATTCTCTCGCCGGCACGGGCAAGCGATCGTCGCGGCCTTTGGCGACGATCGCTTGCCCATGCCACCCCGTGGAATCCGTGCGGCCCACGATGTGTTGCCACACCCTACGGCGAGGGCAACGCCGTCGGACGCTTGCCGGCGTGTCCGGCCGGTCGTATGCTCGCCAACGTGAGTGAGCGCTCGAAAACAACGATCGCCACACTGATGGCACGAAAAGCCGAGGGGCGAAAGTTTGCCGTCCTCACGTGTTATGACTTTTCGACGGCGCGGCTGATGGCGGAGGCCGGTATCGACACGCTGCTGGTGGGCGACACGTACGCCGAAGTATGTCTGGGCCACGAAACGACGTTGCCGGCCACCGTCGATCATCTGGTGACGATCTGCGGGGGCGTGCGTCGCGGCGCGCCGCTGTGCTATCTGATTGGCGACATGCCGTTCCTGAGCTACCAGGTCAACACCGATGACGCCATTCGCAACGCCGGCCGGTTCATGGTCGGGGGCGGCTGCGATTGTGTCAAGCTCGAAGTCGATCGGCGGCTAGCCGAGACCGTCTCCGCGATGAGTCGGGCGGCCATTCCGGTCATGGCCCACCTCGGACTCAAGCCCCAGTCCGTCCATTCGCTCGGCGGGTACAAGACACAGGGCCGCCGTGCGGAGGACGCGGCCCGCATCGTGCAGGACGCCGCCATCGTTGAGCAGGCCGGAGCCGTCGCGCTGCTGCTCGAAGGGGTGCCCGCCGAGGTAGCGGCACTGATCTCGTCACGCACGAAGCTGCCGGTCATCGGCATCGCGGCCGGCGGCGGCTGCGATGCGCAAGTGCTGGTCGTACACGACATGCTCGGGTTTTCCAGCGGCCACCCGCCCAAGTCGGTCAAGCGATACGCCAACCTGCACGAGACGCTCGTTAGCGCGTTCCGCGCCTACGCGGATGACGTGATGTCGCAAAAGTTCCCTACGGAATCCATGGCGGTGAGCCTCGATCCGCACGAGGCTCGTCGGCTGCGCGAGTTGTTGGCAGCTCAGGGCTAAGGCGTCGGTGGGCGCTGGCCGGAGCGGCGTCCGCCGCCAGCATTGGCGCGGCCTCGGTTCGCGCAAAGCTGGGCTGCGGCGGCGCGCCGCTGCGCACCAGCGGGGCCAGCCACTCGCGGGCGAATTCGCGCGACGCCCAACCCGAGTGCGTGCCGAAGTTGCCGGTGAAGGCCATGCCGTCGGCATACGCGACCTGATGCAGCTTGCGGGCATACACGTCGTGTGCCGGGTCGCCGCTGGAGCGCGAGGTGTCGAATCCGACCGCGCCGGCGGCGACAGTGTGAGCGCGATCAATCGTCCCGAACAGCACGGTGCCCGCGCCAAGGAAGGCCACGTCGCGGCCGGAGTAAAAGTTCCAGATGCCGCGCTCGGTGCGCCCCAGCGCGCGGGTCAAGTCGTAGTCCGGGGAGACGGCCGCCGCCAGGAGCACGGCGCTCTTCACCCTGACGCTCGCCGGCAATTGCTCGAGCGCCAAGAGCAGAATCCCGGCGCCGCCCGAGTGGCCGATCAGGTCGATCGGCGCGCTTGGATACGCGGCTCGGTAATCGCGAATGAACTCGGCCAGTTCGCGGGCCTGGTCAATGTTTCGACCGTGGTGCGCCAGGTGGAGCCACCACGTCAGCACACCGGCTTGCGTGCCCCAGTCGTACACTTCGACCGCCCGATCGACACCGCCGTCGTGCAATCCGCGAGCGATGCTGGCGTTCCAGGGGCTGGGTCCCTCGATGCCGGGCAAGACCAGCACGAGTCCCCTTTGCCGCTCATACGGTGTGGAAGCCGGCGGTCTGACACAGCCGGGAAGAAGGACGGCGACCGATCCGATGGTCAACTTGACCGCATCCGTGCGATTTTTCATGGTTTCATCCTATTCGATCTGCCCAGGCCTGCCAAGCCCGAGCGACGTAAGCTCGTGTGCGACAGGCACTTGCGAAACTCATGTGTCCGCCGGCTTTTTTTGGGTGCGCCGGACACTTGTGCCGCTGATAACAATGGAGGCGCCGGTGCTCGCGTAGGGTGAGCGGCCGGCGCGAACCGGGGCTAACCCGTCCCTACGATGCCGCGGGTCGCAGCGCGAACGGTCTCGCTGCGATCCCCTGCGTAGCGCGCAGCGATGCATCAAGCGGACGCCCCGCCTCCAAACCTCCCCTCCAGACACCCCTTGCCCCGTCCCGGTTAGTGCCGCGACGGGGCAAGGTGGAGGGGACAGCGCGGGAGGGTTCAGGGTTCAGGGTCGGAGGCGAGACCGAGCGAGCGGATGGACATACGATGCCACGCGCGCAACGGCGCTGAGTGTGGCAGGGCCGATTCCGGCGCGCCGAATGCGCGCAAGGGGACGGCCGTAGATGGCAGCGCTGCGCGTCGCCATGCGGCACCAGCGAGTCGGCGCATCGCGCACCGCGGTGCGGTGTCGTCTGGAGGAGTAGCGTCATGGGCATACCCGCTTCCGCAATGCGCGTGCACTGCACGGCGCTGTTGGTTGTCTGCTGCGCGGCCAATTCGTTGTTTGGACAGACGTACTCGCTGGTGGATCTCGGACCACAAATCGGCGGCGACGGCGGCCCGTGGGACATCAACGCATCGGCCCAGGTCGTGGGCGTGTTCGGGGCCAGCCAAGCGTTCCTCTGGCAGGGGGGCGTTGTCACCGTTCTGGGCGGCTTGACCGGCGGTTACAGCCAGGCCCTGGGCATCAATAATTCCGGCGTGATCGTGGGCGACTCGAGCGCGCCGGGCGGCGGCGCTCACGCCGTACGGTGGAGCGGCGGCGCCATCACCGACCTCGGCACATTGGGCGGCAATTACAGCACGGCCTGGGACGTCAACAACGCAGGTCATGCGGTCGGTCAAAGCTCGACGGCTAACGGGCTGAACCACGCGTTCCGTTGGATCAACGGAAGCATGACCGACCTCGGAACGCTGCCGGGCGGACAGACGAGTTACGCGCGCGGAATCAACGACGCCGGTGCGGTCGTCGGGGGCTCGAGCCTGGCGGGCGGCGCCGCGCACGCCGTCCGCTGGCAGGGGGGTACGATCACCGACCTGGGCACGCTGGGCGGCATCAGCAGCGACGCCACCGCCATTAACAACGCAGGCGTTATCATCGGCTTCTCGGCCACAGGCTCCGGCGACTTTTCCACCGGATTCGTGTGGATGAACGGGGTGATGACGAACCTCGGAGCGCTGACCGCCTCGGGCGCCAGTTTGCCGTACGCGCTGAATAATGCCGGGCACATCGTCGGCTTGAGCGACGCGCCGAATAACCGCGTTCACGCGTTCGTGTGGCGGAACGGCACGATGTTTGACCTCAATGATCTGCTGGTCGGCGGCGCCGGCTGGGAGCTGGCGTTCGCGACCGCGATCAACGAACCCGGACGGATCGTCGGGTTTGGGTCGCTGTCGGGCCAGCCGCGGTCGTTCCTCCTGATCCCCAGTGATGGCGATTCCGACGGCGATGGGGTGAGCGATCTAGCCGACAACTGCCCGCTGGCCGCCAATAGTGAGCAGTTCGATGTCGACAACGACTCGGTGGGCGATGCGTGCGACAACTGCCCGACGGAGTTCAACCCGAATCAGCTCGATACCGACGGCGACGGCACGGGCAACGTGTGCGATGATTGCAACGGCGACTGCTCGGCATCAGCCGGCGACCCCGACGGCGACGGACGCGCCGGTGCGGCGGACAACTGCCCAACCGTCGCGAATCCGGCACAGTCCGACGGCGATGGCGACTTCGTCGGCGATGCGTGCGATAACTGCCCGTCGACGCTGAACCCGCTGCAAAGCGACGCCGACGGCGACGGCCGTGGCGACGTGTGCGATAACTGTCCGAACGCGGCGAATGCCGATCAGGTCGATTCCGATGGCGACGGGTTAGGCGACGCGTGCGATGGTTGTGTGGGCGATTGCCTGCCGCCGGCCGCCCTGGTCGATAGCGACAACGATGGTCTGGCTAACCTGAGCGATAATTGCCCGAACGAGTTCAATCCCAGCCAGATCGATCGCGACGGCGACCGCGTCGGCGATGCGTGCGACAACTGCCCATTGCTGCCGAACCCGCTCCAGGTCGATACCGACGGCGACGACGTGGGCGACGGCTGCGACAACTGCCGGCTGACTCCCAACCACGACCAGTTCGACGACGATCTGGACTTCGCCGGGAACGCCTGCGATAACTGCCCGGGGTTGGCAAACCCGGAGCAGCGGGACCGCGATTTTGATGCGATTGGCGACGCTTGCGACAATTGCCCGGATGCTGCCAACGCCGATCAAGCGGATTCCGACGGCGATGGCGAAGGCGACGCGTGCATCCGCGGCCCGTCCATCGCGGAGATTCTGATTGTCACCGAGCTGACGGCGCTCGACGAGTCGGCTCGCACGGCCCGCGCGGTTAATCGGCACGGACAGGTCGTGGGCGACCTCTGCCCGCCGGGCGGAACCTGTGCTGAGACGCCGGGCGGCGAGATCGAGGCATTCGTGTGGACGAGCGTCAGCAGCGCCACGCTCGGGACGCTCGGCGGCACCGGCAGCATCGGTTACGGCGTAAACGACGCCGGCCAGGTCGTTGGCGCGGCGGATACCGCGGCGGGCGAACGGCACGCGTTCCTGTGGTCGGACGGCGAAATGATCGACCTGGGCACGCTGCGAGGCGCGGGCAGCGTCGCCCGTGCGATCAACGCGGCCGGCCACATCGTCGGGTCGAGTGAGTCCGATTCGGGCGCGACGCTCGCCTTCGTCTGGGAGGATGGGCTGATGCGCTCGGTCGGTACCTTGGGCGGCGACTCGAGCGAGGCGTACGACATCAACGACGCCGGCGCCATCGTCGGCGAGTCGCGTACTGCGTCGGGCGCCGTGCACGGGTTCCTGCGGGCCAACAATACGTTCTACGACCTCGATGCACTCTTCGGCGGATTGAGTTGGTCGATCGAAACGGCCGCCGCCATCAACAATGCCGGCCAAATCGCCGGCACGGGCAGGATCGCCGGCCAAACGCACGCGTTCCGCTGGAACGCACCGGAGCTGACCGATATCGGGACGCTGCCGGGCGGCACGTTCAGCTACGCCTACGCGATGAATGAGTCCGGGCAGGCGGTCGGCCGCTCGGGCACGGCCGCGCCAGGTGTGTCACATGCGTTCCTCTACACCGACGGAGAGCTGCTCGATCTCAATGATCTCATCCCGGCCGAATCGGGCTGGGAGCTCGCAGCAGCGTATGGTCTGAACGACCGCGGGCACGTGGTGGGCGCCGGCTTTCTGAACGGCGAGGCGCGGGCCTTCCGACTGCGCATCCAACGCGACGCCGACGGCGATGGTCAAGCGGACGTGCGCGACGTGGTCGACGAGCGCCCGCCGGCGACGCCCGCCGACGATCCGCCGGCAGCCGATGAACCTGCCGGCCCCGAACTGGGCTCGGAGGGCGCCACCGACATTCGTCCTCGCCCGCGCCGCACGCCAGGCCTGTGCGGCGCCGGGATGTTGGGCGTGTTCGCGATGCTGTCGGTTGGACTTGCGGCCCGGGTCAAATCGCGCCGCCTGCGTCGATTCGCTTAAGAGACAGATCGAGCGCGGGCGCCGAGTGCGTCAGCGCGCCGACGCTGATCCGGTCGACGCCCGTCTCTGCGACGGCTCGGACCGTGTCGAGAGCGACGCCGCCCGACGCTTCCAGCTCGATCTTGCCGGCCAGGCCCAGTGAGTCACGCAATGCGACCGCGGCCTTCAGCTCGTCCAAAGAGAAGTTGTCGAGCAGCACGACGTCGATGCCGACGATTCGGAACAGTTGCCGGACTTGCTCCAGCGACGCGGCTTCGACCTCGACGAAGGCCGGCTGAGGATCGAGACCGGTGGCGCGGTTGAGCATTTCGAATACGCGGGCCGCCAGCTGCGGCGTTTCGATGCCGGCCAAATGGTTGTCCTTCAGCAATACGGCGTCGTATAGACCGGCGCGGTGATTGTGCCCGCCGCCGCAACGCACCGCGTACTTGTCGAGCAACCGCCAGCCCGGGATCGTCTTGCGCGTGTCGTAGATGCGGGCGCGCGTGCCCGCCACCGCATCGACGTAGCGCCGCGTGAGCGTCGCGACGCCACTGGTCCGTTGCAGGAAGTTGAGCAGGGTCCGTTCCGCGCCCAGGATGTCAGCCAACCGCCCGCGCACGGTCGCGAGCTCGGTGCGCCCGCCCGAAAGCACGGCGCCGTCGTCGGCACCCTCGAGCCAGCTTACCGACAGCCCACCATCGAAGACAGCCAGAACCGGCTCGGCGACCGCCCGTCCGCAGAATACGCCGGGTTGCTTCGCCAAGAGCACGAACAGCGCGGGTTGTTCGGCATCGATCAGGCTCGTGGTGATGTCGCCGCGCTGGTCGAGGTCTTCGCGCCCAGCGATCTCTGCCAGTGTGCGGGCGGATGCAGCCAACGAATGCAGCTCGTTGGTCATTGGCGGGCCTGCGATCGAATCGGGTCGGGCCAGCTTCGGTTTCTACCACTCGGACTCATATTGCGGCGGCGACGTGCCGTGTTTCTCGATGACTCGCGGATACTTGTGTCGCTGAATCTCGCCATTGACTTGTTCGACGGTGATCTCGTGCTTCCAACTGTCGCCGAAGTCGAACAGGTAGTCGAACTTGCGCGACGCGCGCAGCTTCAGATCGGCCAACCGCGTCTGTGAGGCATCGTGTACCTCGTGCGGATTGCCCCAGTCGTAGCCGTCATAACACTGCGGATCGGTGAACTCGATGGCATTTTTGTGCGGCAGACTCCGCGCCGACCGGCGAGCTCCGGGCGGCGTGAGATAGAAGCTGTAAAGGTGATCCTCGTCGCGGTTGAACGCCTTAAAGATGGCCCAGTGCAGCTCATCGAGCGTCTGGTCGCTGCGGATCTCGATCTTCCGCCACACGTCGGAATCGTATCGCAGTGCCACGCGCAGCGTGTAGACCGTCGGCGACGGGCGCTTCGTCTTGCCTCGAGATTCTGCCGTTGAGTGCATGGTTCAGCTCCGCCGGCTACTTGCCGATGCCAGCAGCGTAACGACCGATCGGATTGCGGAAAAGGGCACCGGGGTGCAGGTCCGGTCTTGCGCGGCAGTTCGAACATCTTCGCCCGGAAGGGCGCACGACCGTTGCCAGGGCCTTCAGGCCCTGGTGGCCGGCCTTCCTTCCCTCTTCCCGCCCGGAGGGCGGACGACCGCTTGC
>Ga0187892_10002660_pt1 | contig 34856 bp, 30 predicted proteins | sample MA1701073metaG_FD_139345 | JGI IMG/M metagenome (GOLD analysis project Ga0187892, IMG submission 139345) | Bio-ooze microbial communities from a basaltic lava cave in the Kipuka Kanohina Cave System on the Island of Hawaii, USA - MA170107-3 metaG ... | reverse complement strand
GGCCTTGAGCAGCCCGGCCCGCGGCACTTCCTTTCGGCTCATCGTGAATGTCTCCCATGTCTCCATGGGGTGACATTCTTACTGAACAGTTAAGGGGTGACATTTCTATAGACCAACAGCAGCTCGGCCACCGGCCCCTTGACGGTGCCGTGGTCGCTGGCTAGCATGGCGGCCAGTCCGGGCGGGCGCTCTCGGCTCGCGGGGAGGCGTTCGCGTGCGCCGTGCCCGAGGCAGGATTCTCGGTCGTGCGTGCTAACGGAGCGCGAAGCGTCCCCGCCCGGCGCTCGTACGAGTGGGGGTGGATGGCCGGTCGAAGGGGTCAGGGCGAGGGCGATCAGGGCGAGGCGGCAAGGCGCGGGGCCGCCGCCCACCGGTCGAGGGGACGTCCACTATGCGCATTGAGGGTTTCGTCGCGCTTGTCACGGTGCTGAGCCTCACCGCGGGACAAGCCTCTGCCCGGATCTCCGACGGATCGCCAAGATCGGCATCCTGAACGACGAGTCCGGACCGAGAAGGTCGATGTGATCGTCGACGTCTGCACGTCGTCTGTGGCCCTGGCCATCAACCAGATCGCGCGGGAGAAGGGAAAGGCGCTCTTGGCCTCCTGCGCGGCCACGTCAGACCTCACAGGCAAAGCCTTGCTCGCCCCACACCATTCACTGGACCTGCGACACCTGGGCTCTGGCCCACAGCACCGGCAAGGCGCTCGTCAAGTCAGGCGGGAACACGTGGTTCTTGCTCACCGCCGACTACGCCTTCGGCCACGCCCTCGAGCGCGACGTGGAGGCCGTGGTGCTTGAGAACGGAACTCCACGGGGGGAAGATCAGCGTGAAGAGCGAACTGGGCGTGGGCTCGACTTCACGGTTACCTTGCCGCTTCACATCGACGTCCCGGGTACCTGATCGGCACACTGGCGCGACTCAACCCGGCGACCGAGGGCGGTAGAGGCTCCAGGATCGATCTTGAGGAGGGTTGGCGCCATCTGGGTATCCCCCGAAATCGCTCTGTCCGAGCCTTCACGAGTCCAAGGAACCGGGTGCGGTACACGAGAACACAGCTTGGGCCATGAGTTCTGATCGAGCGTCACCCGCAAGGTGGAAGGTCTGGACCGCTGTTGTTCTGTGCGCGGCGATTCTCTCAGTTGCCATTGCCATTGCAAGCGTACCTTCCCTCAACAGAGCGGCAACGGGAACCCTATGGCGCGCAAAGCTGTGGGTGTCGTACACATTAATCCCGAAGATGCAATGGACCCAAATGCTTCGTCCGCGTAGCCAGCTTCTCCCTCCCGATCGTCTCAGCGCACGCCGCCATCTACTGGCCGCTTTGGATAAAGCGCAGCAAGGAAGCGATTTTCCGCAGGCCGCATTCCTCAACTCCATTCTTGCTCAGGAGGCCTTTCAGCGCGCCTATCGAACTTTGAAGGCCTGGGAAAAGTTGCGCGATCCCGGGACTGGCCTCGTGCCTCGGGGCACCGGGTTCGGCAGGGCCTTTTGGAACGCGTCAGATACCGCCTCTGACCTATTCCCATTTCTGCTGCTGGGCAGTCAGTATTTGGACGGCGGCAGCGAACAGCTCTGGCTGGGCGTGTTGGCGAAAGAGCGCGAGATCTGTGGTCCCATGCCGTGCACGATTTCCTTTCGGCCAACCCGGGTGATTCCAGAAGATGGCCCGACTGCTATCTTCGGCGCCGCAGAATACGCCAAGGACGGTCTGCTCCCGGTGGTGGAGCGGTCGGGGCGCGGGCCTTGGTTTGTACGGCTCGAAGAAATCGCTGAACATATCATCGGCGCGTCCCAAGTCGAAACAAGATTCGGGAAGATCCCTTCGTCGAATATCGAGGTCAATGGTGTCATGCTGCAGTTTCTGACTCGGCTCTACTGGGCGACGAAAAAGACCGCCTACCTGGAAATGGCCGAGCGGATTGGCGAAGCGTACCTTTTCGAGATTCTTCCAAATCATGACTATCTGCCGCCGAGAGATTGGCAGCGGGACAAAGGCGATGGAGACCTGAAGAATCGCTACCTGCGTCTTCGCGACCACGGCAATGAGATCATTCCCGGTTTGGCGGAGCTCTACTTCTTGGAGAAGATGCAGGGACGCCCGCAGGCCGGGAGTTACCGCGCGCCTTTGAAGCGTTTTCTCGACACCGTCCTTGAAGTGGGAAGAACGCCGGATGGGTTGTGGTACGCGATGATCGATCCGAAAACCAGGCGAGCCGTTGACAGCAGGATCGTTGACACCTGGGGCTACGTTCTCAACGCCTACCAGACCTTCGACTTGGCGGAAGGAACATCCATTTACGCAGATGAAATCAGAAGGACGATGCGGGCCGTCGCCACGCGCAAATCTTTCAAATGGGAAGGATCATCCCACGATGGCTATGCGGACGCCATTGAATCGATGCTTTACCTGCTTCCATGGTTTGATCTTCAGGAATGCCGTCGCTGGGTGGACGACGAGATCGAGGTGATGTTTCACATGCAGTTGCCTACGGGTATCGTCAGTGGCGGATACCTCGACGGAAATTTCATCCGCACCGCGCTGCTGTACGCCACTTACAAGACCCAGGGCGCTACGGTCTATCCATGGCGTGAGGACGTCTATGTCGGCGCCGCCATGGACAGGAACACGAAAGACCTTTACATCCATCTCAGTGCCGCCGCGCCATGGAGGGGCGCTCTCAAGCTTGACTTGCCCCGGCACCGTACGGTCTGGGGTCTGCCCGTCGAGTACCCGCGGCTCAACGGCACCCCCGAGTGGTTCGTCGTCGAAGCTCAAAAACTCTATGTCGTGCAAAACTTGAAAACCGGAGAGAGATCTCTCACCCGTGGACAGACGCTTGCCAAAGGGTTGGAAATAGAGTTGGGCGAAACAGATGCGCCCTTATCGCTAAAGGTTTCTGAGCGCTGAGGTCGTCGGCATCAACTCCGAGAAATCACGCTCCCGACCCACGGCCACGCCGATCGGCGGCGTCGAGAGTGATCGCGCCGCCTAGTGGACTGTGCGAACGCCGAAGGCCAGGAAGAGGCATTGGTCGGGGAAGCGTCTGACGTGCTCCCGTAGGACCGGAGCCAGAGCGTCGCGACAGGCGGCCACGTCCATCTCGCGGTCGGGGGGGGATCGGGCAACGGCGGGTGGACCGTGACGACGACAGTCCCACCCTCCGCGTGGGCCAGCACGGGCAGGGTCGGGAGCCCGGTGCGCCGCCGGAGCACGAACCAGCCCTCGTTGATCTCCTCGTCTTGCCCCGGCAATGGCACGGTGAACGTCACCCGGCCCCGCATGCCCTCGGCCGGCATGTAGACCGTCTGTCCGCGCGCATGAGCGCCTGGTGGGCCGCGTAGAGCCTGGCCGGTTCCCAGGTCTGGCCCAGCAGATCGTTGCCGTCGACGTCGAGGAGCTGCACGAGGCGGGACCAGCCGCCAGAGGCGCGCCGGCCCCCGGCCCAGATGGGCATGTAGCCGTGCCTCGAAGGCCCCGAGCCAGCGCATCGCTCAGCCATCTTACATCGCGAGTCCTACCACGGTACCGAGAGACTACTTCGCGGGGGGCTGCTTGATCTGCGCGATCTTGCGGTCCCGCTCACTGGCCAGGCGCTCGCGGTCCCGGGCCAGCTCGCCTTCGAGCTTCTCGGCTTCCTCGCGGCTCTGGGCCTTGCCGAGCGCGTCGCGGTGGAGGATCTCGCGCTCGGCCATTCTCGCCTGATACACCTGGCGCGCCTCGGCGATCGCCGCCTTCTGCTCGTCGCTCAGCGGACGCTCCTCGACGCCGGCCTCGCGCTCCTTCTGTCGGAGCCGTTCCATGGCCAGCTCGTAAGCGCTCTTGGGAGCCTCGGAAGCCATCGGACCAGAGTGTACCCCAAGATTGCGCGGACCTTCGACTCCGGTGCTGGTCGTCGGCATGCCGGCGCCCCGCCTGGGCCGGGAACCGCGATATAATCGCCAGCGGCCCAACTCCGTGTCAGAAGGAGAGTGCCATGCTGAGCGGGTTCAAGAAGTTCATCCTCCGCGGCAACGTCGTGGACCTGGCGGTCGCCGTCGTCATCGGCGCGGCGTTCGGAGCGGTCGTCACCTCGTTCGTGTCGCACATCTTGACGCCGCTGATCGCTGCCATGGTCGGCAAGCCGGATTTCTCGGCGCTGGTGCTGCGGTTGAACCAGAGCGAGATCAAGGTCGGCCTGTTCTTGAACTCGCTCATCTCGTTCCTGATGGTGGCGGTCGCGGTCTACTTCGCCATCGTCGCGCCGCTGAACGCCTGGAACGAGCGGCGCATGCGCGGCCAGGCCCCGCCCGACCCGACCACGAAGGCCTGTCCGGAGTGCACGAGCATGATCCCGATCGCCGCCCGCCGCTGCCCGCAGTGCACCGCGCAGCTGGCGGCCGCTCGCTGAGGCGTCTCCGACCACCTCGCGGCCGCCCACGCCAGTTGCAATCATGGGCAGGTCGGCGCTCGTCGACCCCTGATGAACGTCCAGCGCAGGAGAGGGAGGTCCCTCACTGCTTGATGTAGCTGCTCGACCCGGCCGGTGGTGCGATGGATGCGTTCGTGATCCTTGCTGCACACGGAAGGAGATGCACGCCGTGTCCCATGACTCGCAGGCCGAACGGGCAAAACCTGCCCACGATCGCATCTGGCAGCAGATGGAGCTGATCTACCGGACGTGCGGGCCCGAGAGCCCGGAGTGGCGCAAGCTGATCGCGCTGATCGCCTCCAAGGAACTGGCCGAGCGCGAGCTCGCCTATCAGATCGTCCAGTGCCGGGTGTACTTCACCACGCCGAACTGATCCGGCCTTCCGCCCGATAGCAGGGAGCGTTCCCGACTCCTCCTGCGTTCGTGGCTCGGGCTCAGGCGCCGGGACCGCGCTCCATCGAGTATGGCTGCCAGCGCCGGAGCGCGCTCTTCTCGAGCACCGAGGGATTCACGCAGCTCCGGGGCCAGCGGCCGCTCAGGACGAGCGCGATCTCCTGGCCCACCCGCCGGCGCCGCTCGGGATCGAAACGCGCCGACGCCGAGGCCACGTGCGGGGTGACGATCACCTTGTCCATGCGCAGGAGCGGATTGTCGGGCTCGGGCGGCTCCTGCTCGAGCACGTCGAGGCCGGCGCCGGCGATCCAGCCCTGCTCGAGCGCCTTGATGAGCGCACGCTCGTCGACCGTCGGCCCGCGGCCCGTGTTGATGAGGAGCGCCTCCGGCTTCATGAGGCGGAGGTGCTCCTCGCGCAGCAGATGGTGGGCGTCCGGGGTGGACGGCGCGTGCATCGAGACGATGTCCGAGCGCTGCAGGAGCTCCGTCAGGCCGACCGGCTCGACGCCATGGCGCGTGATGACCAGCTCCTGCACGTACGGATCCCACGCGAGCATCCGGAGCCCGAAGGCGCGGGCCCGCACCGCCACCGCCCGCGCGACGTGGCCGAACGCGATGAAGCCGAGCGTCTGGCCCATGAGCCGCGGGTAGCGATACAGCAGCGGCCGGCCCTCTCGCCACCGTCCCTCGCGCGCGAATCGGTCCATGGTCGTCAAGCGGCGGAAGGTGGCCAGGATCAGGGTCATCGCGTGATCGGCCACCTCCTCGATGAACGTGTCCGGGACGTTCGTGACGGGAATCCCGCGCGCCGTGGCGGCCTCGATGTCGACCGAATCCGCGCCGACGCTGCCGAGCGCGATGACCTTGCAGCGCCCGAGCCCCTCGATCATGCGCCGGGTGATGCGACGCCCTTTCGCGTAGAGCGCATCGCCGTCCCCGGCGGCGGCCACGAACTCGTCCTCGGAGCCCGCGGCGATCTCGACGATCTCGGCGCCGATCGGCGCGAGCGCCTCCATCTCGTACTCGTAGCCCTTGGCGCCGTGGGGCTGCCCGGCCGGTGTGACGATCTTGAACGTGCCCACGCTCGCTCCTCCTTGCCTCAGCGGTTCAGCGGGTGATGTGAGTCGCGCCCGGCGTGATCATGGTCCTCGCGCCGTAGCCGGCCGCCGCCCGGGCGAAGGCCTCGGCGATGCGCTCGAGCGGGAAGCGATCGCCGACGAGCCGCTCGACCCCGAGCCGCGGCATGAGCGCCAGCGCGCGGCGGAATGCGGTGCCGCGCCCGAACACCGCGGAGATCCGGATCTCGCGATACTGCAGGTCCCACAGGCTCAGGGACAGCCGGCTTTCCTTCGGGCTCACGCCGACGAGCAGGACAGTGCCGGTCGGCCGCGTCAGCTCGAGCGCCTCGGCCACCAGCTCGGGCTTGCCCACCGCCTCGCAGACCACGTTGGCGCCGCGGCCCCGCGTGACCGCCATGACGCGTTCGGCGAGGTTCTCCTTCAGCGGATCGACGGTCACGCTCGCCCCGAGCCGCCTGGCCAGCCGGCGACGGTCCTCGATCGGGTCCGATACGATCGCCCGCCGCGCGCCGCGGCGCCGGGCCAGTACCATGGTGAGCAGCCCCATCAGCCCGGCGCCGATCACCACGATGGTCGCGCCGCGGGGCATCGTGAAGCGCTCGAGGCCGGCGAGGCAGCAGGCCGCGGGCTCGGTGAGCGCGGCGGTCGCGAGATCCAGGCCCCGAGGCAACGGATGCACGCAGTGGGCCGGCAGCGCCACGCGCTCGGCGAAGCCGCCGATGCGCACGCAGCGCGCGCACTGGCTCACGCGTCCGCCGTCGCAGTCGAGGCACTGCCCACAGCCGTAGGAAGGCTCGCAGGCCACCCCGCGCCCGATCAGCCGGGCGCTGACGCCCTTGCCCACCGCGCTCACGATGCCCGTGTACTCATGGCCGAGCACCATCGGGCGAGGGCGCAGGAAGAGCCCCTGGATCGTGTGCACGTCGGTGCCGCAGATTGCGGCGGTATGGACGTCGACGAGGACCTGACCGCGTCCCGCCGTCGGCTCGGGGACCTCGTCGACCGTGAAGCGATCCTCACCGTGCCATGTTGCGACCTTCATGCGGCGCCTCCCTACCGCGGCAGTGACCGCTGGCCCGAGCCGATCCTGACCCCTTGCCGGCGCAGGGTCAAGCGAGCCCCGCGGAGCTACGCCGTCGGGCTCATCGGCGGCATGCGCTCCGTGTTACTGGCCCAACTCCATGAAAAGGAGGCACGCGTATGACGCCGCCCGCCGTCACCCGGTTCGCAGTTGCGACCACGCCACGTCGTCTGATGGAGATCGCGCTGTTGCTGGGCCTCTTGCTCGCCACCACCGCGGGATGCGTGTTCGTCCCGGTTGGAGGCTATGGCCCGAGACCAGGGCCGGTCATCGTCGCCCCACCTCCGCCCCCGGTCGTGGTCGCGCCCTGGCCGCGCTACGGATACGGCTGGCGGCGCCATCCCTACTGGTGGTAGCCGCCCGCTAGGGAACCCGGAAAGGGGGGCTCAGCCCCCTTCCGAACCTGCCCCAAGAAGCAGGTTGCGCACGGACCCTCGAATCCGTAGCGACCAGTGACCGCCGACCAGCGCGGCGGACCGGCGCCCAGATCGACCTGTCCGCTCCGGGCGAGCAGAAGTCAGAGGCGCAGGAGCCGCGCTGGTCGTGCCACTTGGGATAGAATGGCCCGGCCAAGGAGTCCGGCGACTCGCAGCGCGTCCTGGTTCGGTTCGGGGAGGGGGAGCTGTTCGGGGAGATGGCGCTGTTCCGCCGCGCGCCACGCTCTGCGTCGGCGCTCGCTGTCACGGATGTGGAGCTGCTGGTGATCCGGGCGGAGCGGCTCGAGTGGCTCATCCGGAACCGGCCGCAGCTGACGATCGAGATGCTCAAACGCCTCTCGGAGCTGGCGGCGGCCGACTCGGAGGACACGAGCAGGGGGGACGCATGACCGAAGGTGGGAAGGCAGTGGCGCCGCGGAGACTCGGCGCCCGCGATGGGATCGGGGCCGCGGTCGAGAGCCCCACAGCCGTGATCGTATCCGCATGACGCCGATGCGAAGCTCGACGGTCGTGCTGGCGCTGGCGATGATCTGGGGGATCTCGGCCGTGCTGTCGGCGTGGATGGCCAGCCGCAAGGGCCGCGGCGTGAAGCGCTGGGCGGTGCTCGGGGCGATCGCGGGCCCGTTCGCCCTGGTGGCGCATGCCTTCTACCCGCCCCGCTACGTGGGGGAAACGATGCCGTGTCCGCGCTGCGGGAAGCCGGTGGGCCGGCGCGTGGTCGCCTGCCACCACTGCCAGTACCGACTCCCGGCGCAGGACGTGCTGATCACGAAGCTGCCCGATGACCAGGCGTCCCTGCGTACCGTGCTCGAGGAGGTGGCGCGGGAATACGGGGTGACCTACGACGAAGCGCGACGGATGGTAGGGACGCTCCCGGTAGCCGGCTATCGCCACATCCTGCCGGATCAGGTGCAGGAGTACGCCAAGCGGCTCGAGCGAGTCGGCGCCCAGGTCAGGGTGGTGCCGACAGCCGGGCCCGCCCGCTCGAGCTGAGCCCCCGCGACGTCAGGCAATTCTGCGAGACTCGCCAGTCCGCGCTAGTTGAAGGTCCCTCCGGCTGCGCCGAAGGTGAACGGTTGGCCGTTCCGTGAGTTCGAACCGCCGTCCACGTTGTTGGGGCCGATCTCCCACTCGTTGCCCACATTGCTCTGGGCCGTGTTCTTGTTGAAGCTGTTGCTGGCCCCCGTCACGTTCCACCCCCGCTTCGTGTACGACTTCAGGCTCGAGTTGTTGAAGAATGTGTTGCTGTTGCCCGAGACCACCATGCCGTCACCGGTATTGGCCTCGGCGGTGTTGTTTTGGTAGACGCCACCGGCTCCCGCCGCGCGGAAGCCGTCGACCTTGCCCGTTTTGGCCCGGTTGTCGACCAAGCGTGCCGCGGCGCCCGTGACGATGAATCCGGCGCCGAGCACACCCTCGGCCGTGTTCGTGCGCAACGTGGCGCCGTCTCCGCTCACGACGAAGCCGTGACGGAGCTTCTTGGCGCTGCTGTTGCTCAACGTCGTGTTCGCGCCCACGATGATGAACCCGTCGAGCCCGATCGTGTCGGCCCCGCACTTGACGAGCTCGTTCGACTCTCCGTTCACGATGATCCCGTTTTGGCCGAATTGCTTGATCTTCACGCCTTCGAGCTTCATGCCGGTGCCCTCGACGAGGACCCCGTTGGTCGAGGTGCCAAGGTTCCCATTCCCGTCGACGACGACGTCCTTGACGCAGTGGGATTGTCCAGTCAGGAGAAGACCGACGGTCTCGGCGTCCTGCACCTGGCTCACCGAGTCGACCCGCACGCCGGCGGAGTTGCTGCAGGGGTCCGCATCAGGGTCCAGCAGCGTGCCTCCCTCTATCCACATTCCGACCGTGCGGCTCCGACGAGCAATGCTCTGCTTGATGTGAACGTTGCCGCTCGCCCGGATGCCCACCCCACCGGGCGGCTCCGCGGTGGCAGTGCCTCCGACCGTCCGATCGACGAGCAGCTTCTCGAGCAGCACGCCGTCGGAGATGATGTCAAAGCCGGCGCTTCGCGCGCGGAAGCAGCGGACCTGATTCACCACCAGTCCGGTGTTGCCGCCCTCATCCATCAAGCAGTAGTCGAAGTACTCGATCCCGGCCAGGCTCGTGGTGTTCCGACCGAGGATCGTGACGTTCACGGCATCGGCCGCGACGATCAGCCCCACGCTGCCCAGGATCTGGTTACTCGTCGCTCCGACAATCTTCTTTCCGTTGAGGTCCAGGGTGATCGAGCTGGCCGCGAGCTTGAGCGCGAAGGCCGTGTTCGGGCAGGCCATGTTGTCGGCGAACTGAACCGTGTTGTCCGACCCGAAGAAGCTCGCGGTGAGGGTCTGACCACAGGCCAGGACGTCCGTCTGGAGCGACGGGAAGAAGACCACCGGGACCACGTCCGGGACCACGGTGCCCGTGATGTCGGCCCCGTCGGCCCGCGGCTCGATGCACCCGGCGCCGACGGGCTCATTGGCCTGGGCGTCGGCATGGACCGTGATGACGGTCTTCTGGGTCACGATCGGGTTCGTGATCACGACGTTGAAGGTCTCGGTGGCGTGCGCCCCGAAGTTTTCGGTGCCCCCGATCGGGTAGAAGGTCGTGATGACGTTGCCGGAAGGATCCTGGCCGCACACCTGCCCGGGCACGGAGGTCGAACACCGGACATAGCCCGCGCCGGAAGGGAGCTGAACCGTGACATCGACGCCCCTCGTGGAACAGCTCCCACCGTTCTTGATGCCGATGCTGTACGTCACGTGGCCGCCGCTGCCGGTCGTGTCGGAGGCTGGGCTCCCGGTGACGATGAGGTCACCCCGCACGGGCTGGGCGCCGGCGGCCGATGGCAAGATGGCCAGAGCGAAGACGATGACGAGCCAACTCGCGATGGTCGGGACCCTTCGGCCAGCAAAGCTCATCGGTGCTTCCTTTCTGATCTCTGCGATCCCCGTTCGCTGGGAGAACATTCGTCCGGGAAGGGATCTCCCGTCGCCATCCGGCGCGTGATCGCTCCGGCCCGGGAAGGCAATCGAGCAATCCGTGTGCCACGCGGAGTCGAGGGGAAGAACCTCTAAACTCGGCAATCCGCTCTCGTGCGCATCGGGCGCTCACACGAGTGGCGTCCTGAGTTTGAGGAAAGTCTTCCTCATTTTGAGAACCCTGGCACGAGGGCTGGATAGGAATGCTCGCCTGAGATTCTCGGCACGCTTCGGGGCCCGGTCACCGGGCTACGTCAGGCGGACACCACGAACCCCTCGCTTCCAACCCATCGCTTCCTTATTGACACGGCTCTCGAAACGGTGCTAGGTTCCAGCCGGCGGTGACCCTACCGTAGGATTTGTCGCCGCCGAAGGGGGCCGGGACGCGTCCATGCCACTTGGGAGCGGGAACTCGCCATAGCCAAGGGACAGCGCGCCGGGACGGTGCGGTGACGAAGAGTACCGGGCCAGGACTACCTCCGGGTCCGCCCTCCAGAGTTCTGCAACGCACAGCCGCCACTGAGTCCGCCGACCGGCTTCGCACGGCGTCGACCACGGCGTTGCGGGACAGGATATGAACGACGAGACGAGGTCCGAGCGTCGAGCCCTGCTCAAGACAGCTGCGTTGATGGGAGCGGTCGGGAGCGTGAGTGCCGCGCCGCTGGTCGCGTACATCGTGGCCCCCGGCCTCGAGAAAGAGAAGCGCTCGTGGTTCGACTTCGGCCCCGTCCAGAACCTCGCGCGGGACGGCGTCACGATGCTGCCGTTCAAGTTCATGGTGAAGGACGGCTGGGTGGTGCTGCCTCGCCGAGGCGTCCTCTGGGCGAAGGCAGAGGCCGGCGACAAGCTGACCGTCTTCTCATCGGTCTGCCCGCACCTGGGCTGCTCCGTGAGCTGGCGGAACGAAAAGAAGGTCTTCGAATGCCCCTGCCACTCGGCGGAGTTCGATGCCGTTGGCCGTCCCACGGCCGGCCCACCGACCCGGCCGCTCACGGTGCTGGAACACAAGGTCGAGGGCGGGAAGCTCTTGGTTCTCCTCCCCACGTGACGGAGGCCCGGACGAGACACGGAGCGAAAGGAGATCGCATGATCAAGCGGATCAGGCCCCTCAGAATCCTGACGCTGGGAGCAATCGTCGCCGGGCTACTGATCCCAGGTAGTCACGACGTGCTGAGCGGCGCGACCAAGCAAGTCGTCACCGCCACCCGCGTGGACAAGGGCCCGGCGAGCCTGGACGACGCGGTGTGGCGCGCGGTCCCCAGCGTGGACATCCCCTATGAGGGCAAGGAGCGGTTTGCCGGCAGGAAGCTCGTGATGGCGGCGAAGGCCGCGTACACGGACGACAGCCTCTACTTCCTCTTCACCTGGCCGGATGCCACGAACAGCGTGACCAAGGGCGCGTGGCAATTCGACGGCAAGACGTGGACGCGTCTCGCGGGAGACGAGGACCGGCTGGCGGTCCTGTTCGAGATCGCCCGGATCGACCAGTTCGCGACCAAGGGCTGCGCCGTGGCCTGTCACGTGCCGGCGGGGCAGCCGACCAAGTACGGGAGGTTCGGAACGAAGACCGAGGGTGAGAAGGGCGACCTCTGGCACTGGAAGGCCGCTCGGTCGGCGCCATACGGGCACGCCGACGACGGATGGCTGACCATGGCCACCGACAAGACGGGTCGCATGAACGACGGCGGAGCGGGCGGAGACTTCAACAACCAGACGAAGGACAAATCGAAGCCGCTCCTCATGCAGGACCCGGCGAAGCCGCCCTCCGTCCCGGGCTTCCTGCTGAGGGAAGAGGCGGTGGAGATCAAGGACTACGGCATCTTCAAGGCCGGGGACGTGATCCCGTTCCGGCTGCCGGTGCGGCCCGAAGGCTCGCGCTTCGACGTCAAGGCGATGAGCCGGCACGCCAACGGCACCTGGCACCTGATGCTGTGGCGCAAGCTCAGAACCGGTCACGAGGACGACGTCACCTTCGACCCGCGCCGGGAGTACAACATGGCGTTCGCGGTGTTCGACGACTCCGGCGACGAGCACTCCTACGACTCGGAAGTGCTGACCCTGCGATTCCGTCGTTGAGAGCCCCCGCGGGGGAGCACGCTTCCCCGCGGACGAACGGTGGCGGCCATGCGGCCCCCTCACCCGTAGCCGCCCCGTCCGTCCGCGGCGGCTGGGCCGCGCTGAGGTTCCCGCGGGCCGCCGCCCCGTGGACGTCACTCACCGGGCTGCTGGCGCTGGCGCTGATCGCCGCGCTGTTCGTGAGCGGCGCCGCGATGACGTTCTACTACTCGCCGACGCCGGGCGTGGCCTATGACAGCGTGGATCACGCGCAGTTCAATATGCCGTTCGGCGACGTGGTTCGAGGCGTCCACGTCTATGCCTGGAACCTCTTGCTGGTGGTCGTGGTCCTGCACCTGCTCCGGGCGTTCGTGGCGGGCGCCTACACGGCACCCTGGCGCGGCGCATGGCTGTCGGCGGTGGCGGCGGTGCTGCTCGTCCCCGTGTTGATCGTCACGGGCGACCTGCTGCCGTGGAATCAGAGCGGCTACTGGTCGACACGGGTCCGCCTCGGTATCGCCTCGTCCGTCCCGATCGCTGGCGATCTCGTCACGGGGCTGCTTCGCGGAGGGAACCACCTCGGCATCGTGAGCCTCACGCGCTTCTACGTCCTGCACATCCTCTTCCTGCCCTGCGCGCTGTTGGCCTTGCTCGCGGTGCACGTGGTCTTCGTCGCTCGGGGCTTGCGATCGAGCGCGGGAAGCGCGGGGGCGGACGCGGGGCGGCGGCTCGCGCTGGACCTCACCGCTCGTGGGCTGCTCGTATTCCTCGTCGTGATCGTCGCGCTCGGACTTGCCTCCTCGCAGTTCCCGGCCCCGCTGGGCGACCCGGCCGACCCGACCGACACTTCCTACGTGCCCCGGCCGGAGTGGTGGGCGCTCGCCTTGAACCAGCTCGTCACGATCTGCAGGGGGGCGCTGGTCGTGATCCCGACCGTGCTCCTCCCGGGGGCCCTGCTCGCGTTCTCGGTCGCGCTGCCGTTCATCGACCTCTCGGCTGAGCGTCGGAAGGGCCGCCGCCGGACGGTGATGCTGGCCACCGTCGCCCTGGCCGCCGTCCTGGCCGGTCTGGCCGTGATGGGCTACATCGAGCACTACGTGGACGTCAAAAGCCCTTCGTCACCAGGAAGATGAAGTTGAAGTCGAACTCTCTGGCGCTCGTGACCGGCAGCTGGACCCCGGCGCGGACGTTCCATCCGGGCGCCGGCTCGACGGCAAGGCCCGGGGTGAGGTAGAGCTGGACGCGGCCTCGCAGAGCGTGGTCGCCTTCGGTGATCGTGACCGTGTTGAGCTCCAGGAGGCCCGTGAGCCAGCGGAGCGGCGCCGCCGCGGTGGTCAGGTTTGCGCTGAACCGCTGCTCGCGGTCCGGGGTGTCGTTGAGTTGGCAGCTATAGAACGCATCCCCCTGCAGGCTCAGGTCCGTGTCGCCGAGCTTCCACGCCTTTCCGGCGAAGACCGCGGGGGCCACGGCGAACGTCCCGCCCAGACCTCGCGACTCGCTGCCGGACGGCAAGGTGAGCTTGACGCCCGTCCCCAGCGCGAACAGGTGCTTCGCGGACACGATCGGCGCGTACTTCAGGAGCAGCTCGATGTCTCCGGGGCCTCCCGCCGAGGGGCCGTCCTCCCGCGGATGGATGATGGTGAACGGGACGACGAGCTTGACGCCGAGCGTGTTCCGCCACCCGTACTGCAGGCTGGTCAAGCCGAACTGGTACGTCCGGTTCTCGGGCATCTTGGACGACGAGAAGCCGCCCTCGAACGAGAAGCCGACCTCGATCTCCGTCACCGGCACCGCCCCCTCGGTGATGAAGGTGGGCGCCAGCGGGATCTCCTCGTCCGGCTTCTCCTGCGCCGCGGACAGCGAGCTCAACAGGACGAGCACGGGTACGACGGCCGCCATGGTGACGGTCATGCGTCGCGTCGTTGTCCGCCCGGCCGGTTGGTCCGGCATTGGTGTCGGCCCCTCCCTGCCGATGGTTGCTCGATGCGACCGCGCACGGCTCGCGCGTTGGCGCCGAATATACGATAACTCCCCGCTCGCAGACCAGCATTTCCTCCCCGCGCGCCCTTCCGGCAAACTCGTGGCACCTCCGGCACGAATGCCCGCTTGACCTCCGTCGCAATTTGCCGTATACGCTGCTCAGCCGGTTGCGTGAATTGCCCGAGATGTGGGGGGTTAACGTGCCGAACGCCGCTTCGGCCGAGATCGAAGGGGGAAAGAGGCGTTGAAGAGCTCGCGCGCTCAGGTCAGTCGTGCTTGTCGGCTAGCGGTACTCCTCGCCACGACGCTGGTGTCGGCTGGCGTGCTCTCGGGCACGGCCGCTCATGCCGCCGTACCGAATCTCACTGTCAAGGGCTCCGATGGCTCGACGGTGACCGAGTACCGCTGGCTCCTGCAGGAAGACATCACCTACAACGTGAGGCCGGGGGTGATCGACCCGGCGAACACCGTCGGCGTCCAGTTCCACAAGAGCCACATCCCGGTGGTCGCGGCGGGGGACCACTCGACGCCGCTGCCGAACCTGGACCCCGCCCGCCGTTACTTCATCTCCGTGCTGCCGGCCGCCGACTACAGCCTGAGCGGGACCCAGATCAAGGCCGGCCAGACCTCCGTGCTGGTCACCGTCCACAGGCACCCCCTGCCGACGGCGCAGATCAGCGTGTTCGTCTTCGAGGACAACCACCCGATCAACAACACGCCGAACCTGCCGCAGGAGCAAGGCATCGCCGGCGCCTCGATCCTCCTGTTCGAGAGCGGGGGCCGCTACGGGGATAACGGCGGGCAGGTCAGCGACGACGCCTTCGGCAACCCGCTGGGGACCACGTACCTGCCCAACGGCAACGTCGACGTCATGGGCGACGGCACGATCAGGACCGACGCGAGCGGGTTCGCCATCATCAAGAACCTGGCCCCGGCCAAGTACACCATCCTGGCCGTGCCGCCTCCGGACCCGGGGGGACGGCGGTGGCTTCAGACCACGACCATCGAGGGCGGCTTCGGGTTCGATGCCTGGGTCTGGTCGAACGAGCCGCCGCTGTTCGACGAGGGATTCGGCGGACTCGTGCTGCCCCATGTCTTCATGGGGTTCGTCCGGGAGGGGATGGAGCCCTCGTTCTTCACGGGCACGAGCACCGTCACGGGCCGCGTCGTGAACCAGAAGCTCGGGGGGCCCCCGAGCTTCACGCTCAGCAACGGGGGCCCCTTCACCCACACCACCCCCTGGATCGGGCTGAACGACTCCCCCCTGGCCGGTCGCGGCGTGCTCGTACAGCGCGCGAATGCCGACGGGACCTTCAGCATCACGAACGTCCCGCCCGGGACGTTCCAGCTCGTGGTCTTCGACGAGTTCCTCGACATCATCATCGGGTTCTTCAACGTGCTGGTGCCGCCGGGAGGCGGGACCGTCGCCCTCGGCGACCTGAGGGTCTTCCCCTGGTTCGGGGCGCTGCACAACTTCGTCTTCTTCGACACCAACGAGAACGGCTTTCCGGATCCGGGCGAGGTGGGCATCCCGAATCAGGCCATCAACCTCAGGTTCCGCGACGGCACCATCTACAAGTCATTCACGACCGACAATCAGGGCTTCGCTCCGGCCGAGGAGGTGTTCCCGTTCTTCGCCTGGCAGGTGGCGGAGATCGACTTCACCCGCTTCAAGGCGACGGGGGTCACCTCGATGGTGGACGGCAACCGGCCGGGCGCCTTCGCGGGCACCTCCTGGACGCTCCGGGGCCGCGCCAATCCGATGGCCCAGACGGAGAACCGCGGCCGGGCGTTCCGCACGGAGCAGGGGCCCCAGCTGCTGCAGGCCTATCAGGTGATGCTCGGCCAGACGCTCGGGCTGTGGTGGGGCAAGAAGGACTATCGGCCGGGCGAGAACGGCGGCGTGGTCGGCATCGTGTACTATGCGACCACCCGGGCCGAGGACGATCCGCGCTACAACGCGCCCGAAGGGTGGGAGCCCGGCATTCCGCGGGTGACCATCAAGCTCTACAAGACCGATCCCCTCGATCCGAAGAACCCCGCCAAGTGGGTCCTCGTCAACCAGGTGCAGACCGACAGCTGGGACGACCGCCTGCCCACCAACTGTCTGGGGCCGAAGTTCTCCTTCCAGAACGCGCAGGGAGGGCTGGTCACCGCCGACTGCCTCGACGGCCTCCGGAGCTTCAACCAGATCCGCCCCGGCGTCTTCGACGGGGGCTACCAGTTCCTCACGAAGTTCGAGCCGGGCCTGGGCGCGCCCGGGGCGCAGGAGGTCGTGCTCACCCCCGGACCGTACATCACCGAGGTCGTGGTTCCGCCCGGCTACGAGATCGTCAAGGAGCAGGACAAGAACGTCGACTTCGGCGACGTGTTCGTCCCGCCCACGGTCTTCCCGCCGGTGCTGCTGCCCGAGTGCGTCGGCGACCTGCACCAGGTCCCGCTCGAGCTCGACCTGTTCCCCGGCGTGCCGATCGTCGGGACGTTCCTCGGCGAGCCGATCGCCGGCGCCATGCGCCCGCTCTGCGACCGGAAGCTCGTGTGGCTCAACGACGGGCAGCAGGTCAACTCGGATTTCCACTTCTTGACCAAGGTGCCGGTTCTCGCGCAGGCCTACGGGTTCGTGACGGACGACACGGCGCCCGAGTTCAACCCGTTCTCGGCGCAGTTCAACGAGAAGTTCGCGCCCCCCTTCCTGCCGATCTCGGTGCGGGACTGGATGAACGTCGAGATCACCCGCGTCTACACCGACCAGTTCGGCATCTTCAACTTCCTGGTGCCCTCGACCTACACGATCAACCCGCCGTTCCCGAGCGGCGTGTCCCCGAACATACTGCGGGTGTGCGCCAACGATTCGACCATGGCCGATCCGAACAACCCGGGCCAGCGCATCCCGGACCTCTTCTTCAACCCCCAGTACGGCACCTCGTGCATCCCGTTCCAGTTCATGCCCGGGACGACGACCTACGTGGACCTGCCCGTGGTGCCCGTCGGCGCCCACGCCGGGGCCGCCGACTTCCCGCTCGACTGCGAGTTCTCGCCGACGACGCCGGTGATCCACTCGGTGACCTCGAATGCGCCGGGCGGCGGCCCGTACGTCGCGGGCGGGACGCGGCGGCTCACGATCAACTCGGCGGGCCTCGTCGGCGTGCCCAACCCCGCCTTCACCGGCAGCAACGCCAAGACCGTCGCGCGCGACTTCGGCTTCGGGAACGCCACGGGCACGGTGCGGCTCGGCGGCACGCTGCTCGCCATCGTCTCCTGGTCGGCCGCGCAGGTCGTGGCCGACGTGCCGGCCGGCACCCCCACGGGCCAGCTGATCCTCACGCGAGGCGACAACGGCCGCGCGACGGTGACCGGCGTGACGGTGCACGTCGATCCGGCCGGCGCCATCGTCCATGTCACGCCGGGACAGAGCATCCAGGCGGCGATCGACGCCGCCAGCGCGGGCGACCTCATCCTGGTGGCCCCGGGCACGTACAAGGAACTCGTGGTGCTCTGGAAGCGGCTGCGCCTGCAGGGGTGGGGCGCGTTCTCCACGATCATCGACGCGGAGAAGACGGCCGACAGCGCCGTCATCGAGGCCTGGAAGCAGAAGGTGAAGGGCCTGATCACGGGTGGCCAGGTGGATCTGCTGCCGAGCCAGGACGCGACGTTCGATCCGGCGGCCTTCTTCTTGAGGGGCTTCCGGGACGTCGGGCCCGGAGTCATGGTGATCCTGAAGCAGGGGGGCGTGGGTGGCATCTTGATCGACGGGCTGCAGGTGACCTCGGGCACCGCCGGCGGGATCGTCGTCAACGGCTTCGCGAGCGGGCTGGAGATCAGCAACAACCGGATCTGGCGCAACCTGGGCTTCCTGACCGGCGGCGTCCGTCTCGGTGATCACACGCTGCAGAGCATGGTCGGCGGTCAGCCCGCCCACCAGGACGCCTTCAACGACAACGTGAACATCCATCACAACCAGATCATCAAGAACGGCAACCGCGTCGGCGCGGGCGGCGGGGTGGGCCTGGGGCCCGGCTCGGATGGGTATCAGGTCACCGACAACTTCATCTGCGGCAACTTCGATCAGAAGGACGGGGGCGGCGGGATCGGGCACCTCGGGCTCAGCGAGGGCGGCCTCATCGCCCGGAACACGATCGTGTTCAACGAGGCCTTCTCCGATATCTCCATCACCAGCGGCGGCGGGGTCCTCGTCGCGGGCTTGCCGAACCTCGTCTTCGGCCAGCTCAGCCCGGGGTCGGGGTCCGTCAAGATCGTGGGCAACCTGATCCAGGGGAACCTCGGCTCGAGCGGTGACGGCGGCGGCATCAGCCTCCGGAACATCAACGGCGCCGACGTCGCCCACACGATCGAGATCTACGACAACATGATCGTCAACAACGTCGCGGGGGCTGGCGGCGGCGGCATCGGGCTGCAGGACGCGGTCGCGGTCAACATCATCAACAACACGATCGCCCGCAACGACAGCACGGCCTCGGCGCAGGTGGCGTTCCCGGTCGACAGCCCCACCCGGTCCGTGCGGCATCCGGCCGGGGTCATGTCGCGCGCTCACAGCGCCGGGCTGACCCAGGCGCTGGGCCCGGCCGCGCCGGCGTTCTCCAACCCGGTGCTCGAGAACAACATCATCTGGCAGAACCGAGCGTTCCTGTTCGACTTCGCCGCGCGACCGGGCGCCATCCCTCCGTTCGGGCTCCTCCCCAACATCGGCGCCGGCTCGTCACCGGTGTTCATCGACGTCGGCGTCGTCGACACGCCGGTCCCGGCCCAGCTCGACCCGCGCTTCTGCGTCCTCACGAGCAGCACGGGGCTCCATGCCAGCAACATCGCCGCCACTCCGAGCTTCCTCGCCTCGTACTTCAACGGCCGGCGGGCCCTGGGCGGCGGCAGCATCGAGATCGCGATCGCATTCGACGAGATCGGCAACCGGGTCAAGCCGAGGTTCGGGCCGCTCACCCTCGTCAACCCCGCCTCGATCACTGCGGGAACCCCGGCCGGGCTGCTCTTCGGGGACTACCACGTGACCGCGGGCTTTCCGGGGAACGCCGCGATCCTGGCGACCTCCGCCGAGCTCTCGACCGACTTCGACGGGCAGGTGCGCCCGGCCCCCACGCTGCCGACCCCCGCGATCGGGGCTGACGAGGTGGCTCAGCGACTGGTTCCCCCTCCACCCGGAGGCGGCGGCGAGGGTGGAGGAGGAAAAAACAGGTTGGGAGGAAGGGCCAGGAGATGACGACCAGCCGGCGACGGCAGCTGAGGAAGACGGCAGTCTTGGCGTTGATTTCGGCAATTGCGCTGGCCGCCGCTCCCGCGACGGCCCAGGTCATGGTCCAGTGTCCGCCGGGACCGGGCGTGACGTGCTACCACCTGAGTGGTGGTGACGGCTACATCACGATGGCCGACGGGCGGCCCATGTTCATGTTCGGCTTCTCCGATCTGACCGCGATCCCGCTCGCGCAGGCCGTCGGGGAGGGGCGCATGGCCGCCAACTTCCCGGCGCCGACGATCGTGGCCGACGAGGGCGACGAGGTCTATCTGACGCTCACGAACGTGGCGATGGTGGTCCGTCCCGACCTCTTCGACCCGCACTCGATCCACTGGCACGGGTTCCCGCAGCAGGCGCCCATCTTCGACGGGGTGCCCGAGAACTCCATCGCGGTCAACCAGGGCTCGAGCCTCACGTACTACTACCAGGCGCTCGATCCCGGCACGTACCTCTGGCACTGCCACGTCGAGGCGACCGAACACATGCAGATGGGCATGCTCGGGAACCTGTACGTGCGCCCCAGGCAGAACAAGCTCCCGAACGGGACGAATCTGAACGGGTTCATCCACGCGACCGGGTTCACCTATGCCTACAACGACGGGGACGGCTCGACCTTCTACGACGTGGACTACCCGATCCAGATCGGCTCCTTCGACTCCGACTTCCACGACGCCAGCGAGGCGATCCAGCCGCTGCCCTTCGCGCTCATGCGGGACAACTACCCGATGCTGAACGGCCGCGGCTATCCGGACACCATGGAGCCGGGACCGCTGCCCGCCCCCGCCGAGAACGGCGGCAAGGTCTCGCAGCGGGTGAGCTCCCTGATCGCGGCCACTTTCGGGGAGAAGGTGTTGCTGCGCATCTCGAACCTGAACGTCACCCGGTTCTACACGCTGGCCGTCCTCGGCGCGCCCGTGAAGGTGGTGGGGCTCAATGCCCGGCTCCTGCGGGGGCCGACCGGGCGGGACCTCTCCTACCGGACCAGCTCGGTCACCCTCGGGGGAGGGGAATCGATCGACCTCATCCTGGATACCAACGACCTGCCCGGTCCTGGGACCTACTTTCTCTACACCACCCATCTGAACTACCTCAGCAACAACGACGAGGATTTCGGCGGGATGATGACCGAGATCCGGGTGAACTGAGGAGGAGCGCGAGATGAGACGAGCCGCGCTGTTCACCGCCGTCGCCGTCGTGTCGCTGTGGGCTGCCAGCGCCGAGGCCAAGACGGCCAGGACGCCCTCGCCGGCAACATCGATCAACGGTCTCACCGGAACGAGCTTCACCTTCACCGCCAAGGCCGATCGCATCACCACCGGCGACGGCAACAGCCTCCTGTTCTGGGGCTACGCGGCGGGCGCCGGGCGCGCGCAGTACCCCGGCCCGACGCTCATCGTGAACCAGGGCGCGACCGTCAGCATCACGCTCACGAACCAGCTCCCGGTGCCGGTCTCGATCGTCTTTCCCGGCCAAGAGGGGGTGACCGCCACCGGGGGCTCCCCGGGGCTCGTCACCCGGGAGGCGTTGCCGGGGGGGCCCGCGGTCGTCTACACGTTCGTCGCGAGCAACCCGGGGACGTTCCTCTACGGCAGCGGAACCACCCCGGAGATCCAGAACGAGATGGGCCTGTTCGGCGCGATCATCGTGCGCCCGACCGGCTTCAGCGCGACCAATGCCGCGAACCGCCGGGCCTACAACCACGCCGACTCGCAGTACGACCGCGAATATTTGTTCCTGCTGTCCGAGATGGATCCCCGTATCCACCTGCTCGTGGAGCACAACGGACTGAACGCGCTGACGGCGACCGACTTTCTCTCCGACTATTTTCCCAACTACTGGTTCATCAACGGCCGCACCGCCCCCGATACGATGGCGGCCGCCGGCTCGCCCCTGTACCCGACGCAGCCGTACAACATCGTGCCCCGGATGCATCCGGGTGAACGGCTGCTCATGCGCGTGATCGGCGGGGGCCGCGACCTGCACCCCTTTCACCACCACGGCAACCACGCCCGCATCATCGCGCGCGACGGCCGGCTCCTCCGGAGCTCGCCGGCGGCCGGCGCCGACCTCGCGTACGACGTGTTCACGATCCAGAGCGTGCCGGGCTCGACGTTCGACGCCATCTGGGAGTGGACGGGCAAGGGGCTCGGCTGGGACATCTACGGGAGCACGCCACACACGTGCACTCCGGACCCGAACGGCTTCGACGTCACGACCCGGGAGTGGTGCGCGGACCACGGCAAGCCCTTCCCGGTGTTGCTCCCCGACCAGCGAAATCTCACCTTCGGCGAGTTCTACCACTTCAGCCCGTTCCTGGGCGTGAAGGGTTCGGTGCCGCCCGGGCAAACCCTCCTGAACCCCACCGCCGGCTACATGCACATGTGGCACTCCCACACCGAGAAAGAGATGACCAACTTCGACATCTTCCCGGGCGGCATGATGACGATGGTCATCATCGAGCTGCTCAGCGTGCCCATCCCGTAAGCGGAGGGAACGACCCATGCGCGGTGCGCCCTGTCTCCGACGCCTGCGGCGGCTGGCGCTGGCGGCCAGCATCGTCCTCGCCCTGACGGGCTCCGCCCTCGCCCACGACGTCTTCCTGGTGGCGAGGCAGTTCGACAAGATGATGCCCGACGGCTCCACGGTGAAGATGTGGGGGTTCGCCGTCGATGCGGACTCCAACCTGGCGACGGTCGGCCCCGAGGTGCCGACGGTGCCGGGGCCGCGGATCGTCGTCCCGCCCGGCGACGGCACGCTCAACATCCACGTTCGCAACGACCTCCCCGTCCCCGTGGGCGCGCTGGCGACGCGCAACCTCTCGATCGTGATCCCCGGCCAGCGCGCCGTCCTGAGCCCCGTCAAGTTCCAGGACGCCCAGGGGCGGGATCGGACGCGGTCGTTCACCCACGAGACGGCGCCCGGGACCGTCGGCACCTATTCCTGGACCAACATCAGGCCGGGCACCTACCTCTACGGCAGCGGGACGCATCCGGCGGTCCAGGTGCAGATGGGCCTCTATGGCGCGATGACCGCCGACGCGGCCGCGGGTCTGGCCTACCCGGGGAACGCCTACAACGCGCAGGTGCTGCTGGTCTACAGCGAGATCGACCCGGCCCTGCACGATGCGGTGGCCGGGCCGGCCCTCTCCTACGGGACCGCGGCGTATCCCAGCACGCTCCACTACAAGCCGGCCTGGTTCCTGGTCAATGGCCAGCCGCACGTCCCCGGGCGTCCGGCGGAGCTGGCCGGCGGCGTGGGACAGCGGGTGCTGCTCCGGCTGCTCAATGGCGGGCTCAAGCACCACGCCCCACTCATCCTGAACGCGCGCCTGAACGTGATCGCCGAGGATGGCAATCTGTACCCCTACCCACGCGAGCAGTATTCCGTGCTGCTCCCGCCCGGCAAGACGACCGACGCGATCTTCATGCCGAGCACCCGCGGGATGTACACGCTCTTGGATCGGAGCCATCACCTGACCAACAGCGGCGCCTTCGGCGGCGGCATGTTCTCACGCCTGGCCGTCGGCCCCAACCAGCCCCCGGTCGCGGTGAACGACGCGGCCACGGCCAGCCCGAACGTGCCGAGGAACATCCTCGTCGTCGCCAACGACACGGACCCCGAGAACGAGCTGGACCCCGGCAGCGTGCAGATCCAGACTGGACCCGCGCAGGGCACGGTCCTGGTCAACCCGCCAGGCCAGCCGCTCGGAACCGTTCGCTACACGGGCACTCAGCTCGGCAACTTCAGCTTCACGTACACCGTCCGCGATGCGTTCGGCGCGCAGTCCAACGTGGCCACCGTGAACGTGAACGTGACGCTGGTCAACAACCCGCCGGTGGCGGTCAACGACTCGGCGACCACGCCCCGCACCGCTGCCGTCGACATCGCCGTGCTGAGCAACGACAGCGACGACGGGGCCCTGGACCCGGCCACGATCGTCATCACGCAACTACCGACCCGGGGGAGGGTGATCGTCAATCCCGCGGGCGCGCCGCCAGGAACGATCCGCTACACGCCGAGCACGTCGGGCAAGAGGTCCCGCGGGGGTACCGACACCTTCCGGTACACGGTCAGGGACAACGACGGCGCGCTTTCCAATGTGGCGACGGTCACGGTCGTGGTGCAGTAGCCGCCCGGGACGGGCCACCGCGGTCCTCGTCTTCGCGTGCTGGCCGTTGACGCCGGGGGTGCAGCCGGCGAGCGTTGCGGACGGTGGGGCGGTTCGTCACGATCACGGGAGCGGCGCCGCGTCTCCGGGCGCGCCCGGCCCGTCGGCGCCCACACCCGGCCACGACGCGGACGGGCTCTCCGAGCACGCTCGAGTGACTGCCGAGTGGGGCATCGAGGTCGTGGGGGTTCGCTATTCGGCCGACGGTGACATCCTCGACTTCCGCTACCGCGTCAAGGATCCGGACAAGGCGGCCCCGCTCTTCAACCGGCGAGTCAGGCCGTACCTGATCGACGAGGCGACCGGGGCCCGCCTGGGCGTGCCCAGTCCTCCCCGCACCGGCCCCCTGCGTAGCCTGAACCCGCCCCAGGCCGACCGAACCTACTTCATGTTCTTCTCGAATTTCGGACGACTCGTGCAGCCGGGCGGCGCCGTGACCATCGTCATCGGGGACTTCCGACTCAAGACCGTCGTCGAGCGATGAGCGAGATGCCGCAGCGGCGAACGCTCGTCGGCATCCTCGCGGTGTCCTGGGTCCTGCTGATGACGCCCTCGCCCGCGACGGGGATCGAGGTGCATCTCGTGGTCAAGGCGTTTCAGAAGACGATGCCGGACGGGACCTCCGTGCCCATGTGGGGCTTCGCGCGGGACGCGGACAGTGATCGAGCAGGTGCTGGAGCAGCGTCCGATTGACGCCGGCTGCGGGCTCGTCGAGCAGGATCAGGTCCGGGTCGGTCATGAGGGCCCGGGCGAACTCCAGGAGCTTCTGCTGCCCGTAGGACAAGCGGCCGCCGTACTCGGCGCGCAGGTGGCTGAGGTTCACGAAGCCGATGAGTTCTTCGGCCCGCTGGCCCCGTGGCCGGCCGCCGCCCGGGCGAAGGCCTCGTCGATGCGCTCGAGCGGGAAGCGATCGCCCACGAGGCGCTCGACTCCAAGCCGCGGCATGAGCCGCAGCGCGCGGCGGAACGCGGTCCCGCGCCCGAACACCGAAGCGATCCGGATCTGGCGATACTGCAGGTGCCAGAGGCTCAGGGCCAGGCGGCTCTCCTTCGGGCTCACCCCGACCAGCAGCACGGTCCCCGTCGGGCGCGCCAGCTCGAGTGCCTCGTTCACCAGCTCTGGCTTGCCCACGGCCTCGCACACCACCTCCGCGCCGCGCCCCCGCGTCACGGCCATCACGCGCTCGGCCAGGCTCTCCTTCAGCGGATCGACGGTCACGCTCGCTCCCATCCGCTTGGCCAGCCGGCGACGCTCCTCCAGCGGGTCCGAGACGATCGCGCGCCGCGCCGCCGAGCCAGGACCATGGTGAGCAACCCCATCAGCCCGGCCCCGATCACGACCATCGTCGCGCCGGGCGTCATCGTGAAGCTCTCGAGGCCGGTCAGGCAACAGGCGGCGGGCTCGGTCAGCGCGGCGGTCGCGAGACCCAGGCCGCGAGGCAGCGGATGCACGCAGTGGACCGGCAGCGCCACGCGCTCGGCGAAGCCGCCGACGCGCACGCAGCGCGCGCACTGGTTCACGCGCCCGCCCTCGCAGTCGAGCCATGCGCCGCAGCCGTAGGAGGGCTCGCAGGCGACGGCGCGTGCGAGCAGGCCGCGAGCGACCCCCTGGCCCACCGCGCTCACGAGGCCGGAGTAGTCGTGACCGAGCACCATCGGGTGCGGAGGCGGGAAGAGGCCGGCAGATGCCGGCGGCCTGGACGTCGACGACGACCTCACCGCGTCGGGGCGTCGGCTCGGGCGCCTCGTCGAGCGTGAAGCAATCCTCACCGCGCCACGTGGCGACCTTCATCCGAGCGCCTCCTGATCGCGCGGGATGACCGCGGGTCCGAGCCGATCCTGCCCGCTCGCCGGCGCGGGGTCAAGCGACCTCGACGGGCGTCCCCGACGGGCGGCTCATCGGCCGGCAGGTCCTCCGGCTCACTGGCAATAGCGATAGTCACGGTCACCGAAGAGCCGGGCCAGTCGTGCTCGCAAGACCTCGACGGGCCAGTCGTGGGCGGTGAGCCTCGGGACGGCATATGCGTGGCTCGAGGGGAGGACGGGCTGGCCGCTGGTGGTAAAGGCCGCGCGGTAGCCGGCGGTCTTCGCGACGTTGAGAGTGTCGGCGTTGAGGTCGTCCGCCTTACCGTAGGGATAGGCGAGGAGCGCGACTGGATTGCCCAGCATGTGCTCGAGAGTGGTCTTGCTCTCGACCAGTTCGCTCGCTTGCTCGGCCGCGCTCAGCCCTCCGAGCCGCGCGTGGGTCATGGTGTGCGAGCCGACACCGATCCCTGGCAGGCCGGCCAGCTGGCGCAGTTCGGCCGGCGTCAGCGGGCGTCCCGTCGGTTCGGGTCCGGAGCCGATCTGGGCGCGAATGGAGGCCATCACTGCCCTGCGGCCGCATTCCCCCAGACGCCGCAGCAGAGCGTGGAGCCGGGTATGGCTCTCCCGTCGCTCAACCTCGCTCCCCATGGCAAACTCCCCCGAGACTCCGTCGAGCGCGAGAGCCGGAGCGTGGCCCGTTCGGGAGAGCAGGAGGTCGCTCAGCTCATCCCACCAGAACGCCTCGCCCGCGAGGACGGGTTTGACGGCGACGAAGACCGTCAGTGGCACATCCAGGCCAGCGGCGATCGGGTACGCGTCGGTGAGGGTGTCTGCATAGCCGTCGTCCAGGGTGACGGCGATCGTCCGGTCGGGGTAGGCGCCGTCGGGGAGGCGGTCGAGCAGCCATTCGAGCGAGGCGACCCGATAGTTGGCCCGGAGCAGGCGGAGATGATCCGCGAAGGTCGTCGGGGACACCGCGATACCGTGAGGGTCGAGGGCGAGCCGGGCCACCCGGTGATAGACGAGGATGCCCGCGCGGGGACGCGGGCGCCGTATCGGGCGTAGCGTCCGATAGTGGTAGCCGAGGAACCGGCCGATGTAGCGGAGTGTCGAGTTCACGCCGTGCCCGCCCACAGATGCCGAGGATCAGAGGAAGGTCATCGCCGTCGTCTGCGTCCTCGTGGAGGAACGCCTCGATGAGCCCGTCCAGGCAACGCGCGAGGGCTTCCGGCCTATCCATCGTGACGATGGCCACCGTGATGTCGCCCGGCGGCGGCCCGCGCGGCTGTCGATGTCGGGGAGGCCTCGCCGACCGCGCCTCTCATGAGCCGGCCAGCGCCAGGGCCGCTCGCTGTGTCCTCGTTCTCAGGCTCCGTTCAAGGGCGTCATGCACCTCCACTCGTCGCCGGCTCGGCCGGCGCTCCGATGGCCCGTGCCCCACCTCCGGGGCCAACGTGACCTCGCGACGCATCTGGCCGCAAGATAGCCGGAACCGAGCGCGGCGTCCAATCTGCCTCGAGCGGCCCACGCCCAGATTCAGCGGCCGCGCGCAGCGCCGTCCGCTGGAAACTGCAGTGAGACCATGTGTTGCCCACTCGATGACTCGTCCTCGCGGCCCACTGGACACCTCGTCCGCCCGGATGAGGTCGCTGCCGTGTCTGAGGTTGCGGCTGGTCGCCGTCCATTCGAGATCGGGCTTTCTGGCAGCCGGGCTTGCTGGCTTGCCAGCCCGCGACCGGACACTAGGTTGTTGACACTCCTTCGACAACGATGTTAGCTTGCGCAATGCTGCGGTCGACCCCGCCCGAGGATCCGTCGCCGCAGGAAGGGGGCCGTCGTCAGTACCACTGCGATGTGGGAGCAGACGGATAGCCAACGGGCAGCGCAGCGAAGATGGTCGGCAGGCCGGCACGGTGCGGTGACTCGGCAAACCGCCCAGACCGTGTTTCCCCCTGATGCGCAGGCGCCAGTGAGCTCGCGGGCTGCTTCTTGAACCGGGCGACCACGGCGGCGCGGGACACGACCATGAACGAGGAAGCGAAATCCGAGCGCCGCGCCCTGCTCAAACGCGCGGCGTTGGCGGCTGCCATTGGCGGGGTCAGTGCTGTGCCGGTCGTCCCGTACCTCGTGGGCCCTGCCCTCGAGGATCCGCACAGGGCGGCTCCGCTCTTCAGCCGGCAAATCAAGCCGTACCTGATCGACGAGGCGACCGGGGCACGCCTGGGCGTGCCCAGTCCTCGCCGCACCGGCCCGCTGCGTAGCCTGAACCCGCCCCAGGCCGACCGAACGTACTTCATGTTCTTCTCGAATTTTGGCCGACTCGTCCGGCCGGGCAGCGCCGTGACCATCGTCATCGGGGATTTTCGACTCAAGACCGTCGTGGACCAATGAGCGGGATGCCGCGCCGGCCGAGTCTCGTCGGCCTGGTCGGTGTGTGCTGGGCCCTGCTGATGGCGCCCTCGCCGGCCATGGGGATCGAAGTGCATCTCGTGGTCAAGGCGTTTCACAAGGCGATGCCGGACGGGACCTCCGTGCCGGTGTGGGGCTTCGCGCGCGACGCGGATGGTGACCTGTCGACCGACGGAGGCGAAGCGCCGTCCGTGCCCGGGCCGAGGATCATCGTCCCGCCCGGCGACGACACACTGGTCATCCACGTTCGCAACGACCTGCCCGCCGAGCCGGGTCGCCATGTCTCGCGCGCGATCTCGATCGTGCTCCCGGGCCACCCGGCGCCGCGGGCCGGGGCCGCCGGAACGCCGGGGGCTCCCGCGGCGGTGTCGCCCTGCTCCGCCACGGCTCCCGTCACGTGCATCGCGACGTATCGCTGGAACAACGTCCACCCCGGCACGCACCTCTACCAGGCGGCGACGACCGTGCACACCCAGATGGGTCTGTACGGCCTCGTGACCAAGGACGTCGCCGAGGGAACAGCTTACCCAGGGCCGGGTTCCGGAACCCGCTATGACCGTGACCTCGTGCTGTTCTACAGCGAGATCGCGCCGGCGCTGAATGCGATGGTCGCTCGTGGCGCGCCGCTCGGCGCCGAGCCGTCGGGCCCCACGCTGGCGACCTTCAAGCCCCGCTGGTTCCTCGTCAACGGAGAGCCGCTATCCGCGGAGCGCGCCCCGCTCTTCGCGGGCACTGCCGGCGAGGTGATTCTGGTCCGCTTCGTGAACGCCGGACGCAAGACACACGTCCCGTTGTTCCTGAATGCCCAGGTCAGCCAGGTCGCGGGCGATGCGAAGGTCAGCTCTTCCCCGCGGCCCCAGGACCATGTCCTGCTCCAGCCGGGACGCACCGCAGACCTGATCTGGGCCGCCCGTGAGGTCGGCACCTATCTCGTGTACGACCGCGGCCACATGCCGCGCGTCGGAAACCCACGCACCACGCGCTCGCCTCACGGTCATTCCCACCTTCCCCAGCTGCACGCGACGGAGACCGGCCTCCCGCAGGGCGAAGGGCTGCTGAAGCTCGAGGTGGCGGCCAACGATGCCTCCTTGAAGGTGAACGACCTCGCATACCGCCTGGCCGACGATGGCAGCCTGAAGATCCCGGCCCCCGGGGTCCTGCGGATGGCTGCCAACGACCTGCCGGCGGGGGTCACGGCGGTGCTCGTCCGGGGGACCACCAAGGGGTCGCTGGCGCTGAATGCCGACGGGTCCTTCACGTACCGCAGCAATCCAGGCTCGGCAGGCCCAGACGGCTTCAGCTTCCGGGCCCGCCACGGCGCCACGTACAGCGAGATCGTGACCGTGGAGATCAGTGTCGTCCCGAGACCCGCGGCTGGGTCGCCGGCCCCGCCAGCACGCTCACATCAGCACCTCGATCTCCACCGCCACTAATGAGTCTCGCAGAGATTCACTAGTGTCCTGCGAGGTCGGCGTCGCCATGCGAGGCGTCTTGGTGGCGGTTCGGCTCGCGTCGGCCCCATTCCGGCTCGTTCGGCGCCTCCACGGCTGACGCCGCGTGACGGAGCGTCCGCACCTCTCCGTGGTCGTCTGCACCGACGGCGACGACCCGTTCGAGCGAACGGTCGCTTCGGTGTCGCGATCGGCGGAGCGCGCTGCCGTTCCGATCGAGTTGATCGTCGCGGAGCAACCGCCGCCCGGCGCGAGCCAACGACCGGTCGCAGGCGCCCGCACGCTCGAGCTCCTGCCTCTCGGCGCCGCGTACGCGAGGAACCGTGGCTTCGAGGCCGCCTCCGGCGACGTCGTTGCGTTTCTCGACGCCGACGTCTCCGTCGCCGAAGGATGGGCCGAAGCGGTGCTCACCGATTTTCGCCTGACCCCCCGCCCCAGCGCCGTCGTCGGCCCGGTGGGACCACCGGCTCGCAGCCGCCTCCTTCAGACGGGGAACGTTGCCTTCCGGGCATCGGCGTTCCGCGCTCTTCGCGGCTTCGATCGCGCACTCGGTGCGCCCGGTGGGCGTGGGGGACCGGAGACGCTCGAGCTTCTGCACCGCGCCCGCGAGGGCGGCCAGACCGTCGTCTTCGACCCGGAGGCCGCTGCCACGGCGCTCGGCAGCGGTCGGGCCTCCCAGGGCCTGCACTTCGGTCGCCTGATGCGACGCCGGCGCGACCCAACCATCGGCGCCCGCTACCTCGCGGCGGTGGCGAGACGGCCCCGCGAACTCGTGCGCGCCGTGCCCGCACTCGTCGCCGGCGCGATCAAACGCGATCCGGGATTGCCACCCGCGGCGCTCCTGGAGCACATGCCGCCGGGCATCTCTGGGCTTCTCGACGGCGCGGTACCCGAGCCGTTCGGCCCCGCACACCGTGCGAAGGCCCACTTTCTCTATCGCGTCGGCGATCGAGTGCTGCATGTGTACGCGAACCCGTCCGGGCGGCTCCGGAGCGCGCTGGGGGAACGCGAGTCGATCAGAGAGGACGCCGGCCTCGCGGGTATCCCCCGACTGCACGCCGCCGTCGAGGGGCGCGACGCCATCTGGGTGCTGGAGGACTTCGTGCCCGGCGAGCGGCCGGAAGGGCAGGACGCGAACGCCTGGTTTCCGAGCGTTGCGCAGTGGGCCGTCGACATGGCGGGCCGGCCCTCCGCGCCGCTCGCGGAGTCACCCGCCTGGGGGGTCGAATCGCAAGCCCTGGTCGAGTTCGCGCCGGACCGTTTCGGGGCGCCACTCAAGGCCGCGCTGGATGTCGTCTCGGCGCTCGGCGCGGTCCATATGCACGGCGATTTTCAGCGCCATAACCTTCGGCTCGCCGGCGGCCGTGTCGGTCTCGTCGACTGGGAAGACGCCTGGCGTGCGGGGATTCCCGGCCTCGACCTGGTCTTCTGCTCGTTGCTCGCCGAGAGCGACGTGCCGGACGAACGAGTCCTGTCGACGCTCGCGACGGGGAGCGACCATCCCACGCGGCCGCTTCGGCCCCATCTCGCACGGATCGGCATCACGGACGCGGTGCTCTCCTGCCTCCTTCTCGTCCACCTCGCGTGTTGGTCGCTCGGCGAAGAGCGCCGCCTATCGCGGCTGGGCGCCCCTGCCCGGCCGCCGATCTTCCGTCCGCTCCTCCTTCGCCTCGGGGTGGGGCTCACAGAACTGACCTGAGGAGTGATGTGAACCAAGTTGCGAAGATAACGGTTGTCATTGCCACCCGGAATCGCCCGACGAGTCTAGCTCGCTGCCTCGACGCATTGCTCACGGGAGACGTCTTGCCAACCGAGGTGATCGTGGTCGATCAGAGCGATGATGATGAAACTCAAGCGGTTGTCGAACAACACATAGGATCTGGCCAGCGGATTGTCTATCTCCATCAGCAGCGACGTGGTCTCTCCGCCTCTCGTAACGCTGGTATTGCCAAGGGAAGTTGTCCGTTGGTTGCTATCACTGATGATGATTGTGTTCCAGACCCCGGTTGGATTGCCTCCATTGAGCGTGCTTTTTCTTTATCGTGTGCTCCAGACGCAGTTACAGGTCGAGTATTGCCACTGGGACCCGATGTTCCTGGTCTCTATGCCGTCTCATCCCGCAGGAACGTCGTACGAGCGGAGTTCAGTGGGAAAATTGAGCCGTGGCTCGTTGGAACTGGCGGTAACTTTGCTGTGACCCGTCAATGGCTTGATCGGATCGGCCCCTACGATGAACATCTTGGCGTGGGGTCGCCCGGTGGTGGAGGCGAGGACATGGATTTCTTCTATCGGCTTACCCGCGCAGGAGGGCGCATTTTATACGAGCCAGAGTCCATTATCTACCATGAGCGACAGAGCAAAGCACGGCGCATTGCCAGTCGTTCGAGTTATGGCCGTGGCATCGGGTTCTTCTGTGCGATCTGGCTGCGTCGCCGCGATCCGTATGCGCTACGCATTCTCTACCGTTGGCTTTTCAACCATAGTGGGGCAATGGCAGCAGCTTTCCGATCCGGGCAATGGACTTCCGTCTATGAAGAATTTCTCATGTTAGAAGGGACCATTCGAGGTCTATTTCAGGGACTCTGGATGGGTGGATCCGGGCTAGATTCGCGGAAGCAGGAGGATAAAATTGCACCCTTATGACAAACCTACTGAGAATACCTGAAGCGAAGCGGATTCCTCTGAATCAACTGAGGTTGCCGAGACTGGCTCCCGCGCTCCCGCTCAGCTGGCCGACGGCGAGCTCGAGGCCGGCGCCACTTCTGACTTCGGCACCGATTCGCTCGAGTCGCGTGACGTACTCATCGGCGGATCGCCGTGACCCTGGCGAATCGCAGAGTGACGAGGCTAACGCGCCGGTTGGAGCGCAATGGCCAGCTTGAGATTCTCGGTGACGGAGACCTCACGGACATCCGGCGCATAGCCGGACTTGGTGGTGGTCAGTGTGTGCCGCGCCTTAGAGACCGTGCGGGAACCGGTTCGGGTGGAGCCGATCACGACTTGCGTCGGGGAATCTCCCTTGTCGTCCGTCAGCGCCTCGGCCGCTGCTGTGCCATCGCTGAGGCTGATCCGCGCGCCGGGGAGCGGCACGCCGCCGGCATCGCGCACGTGCACGTCCAGTCGCCAGCCCTGGTGGAGCGTGGAGCCCTCGTCCAGCACGACCCGCTCCACCGGTACGCCGATGAGGGTGTTCTCCGCCGTCCCGGCCGGCGCTTCGCTGCGTACCTGGGTGGCGCAGGCGCCGAGGACAGTGTCGGTCACCACGTTGCCGCTGCTGCTGCTGAATCGCAGACACTCCTTGCCCGAGATCGAGCCACCGGTCACGCGGTTGTCCGCGGGGCGCCGCGGCGGGTCGGCGTGGTAGTACCGGAACTCCAGAGCCGACTCGGCGAACGTGTTGCCGACGAAGTGGTTCTGCCGGGAGTCTCCGACCACCCGGGCGGGGCTGCTCACGAACCGGTTGCCCTCGAACAGATTGCCGTTCGAATCCTTGAGATACAGGCTGTTGCTGCCCGTGCCGCCGACGGTGTTCCGGAGGAACACCCCGTCGTTGGCGCCGAGCAGATAGAGGTTCTCGCGGAAGTTGTCGGTGAGGACGTTGTCCGTCAGCCGGTTGCCGTGACTGCCGAGGCCGATGTGTACGCCCTCGTCGGCGTTGCCCCTGACGCTGTTGCCGTGCAGCGTGTTGCCGGTCGAGCCGCCGGCCAGGTCGATGCCGTACCCGACGTGCTTGGTGAAGTTGCCATTGCCCACGGCCACGTTGTTCAGGATGGTGTTCCCACTGGCCCCCCGGAGGCGGATGCCGCGGAGAAATCCCGTGACGCGGCAGCCCGCGATGGTGGCGCCCGTCGCCGCTGACCCGCGATCGCCCTTGAGGTCGATTCCGAACTGCTCGCTTCCGTTGGCGAGGCCAGCGATGGTGAAGCCCCGACAGTCCAGACGCACGTGACTGCGCACCGTGAGGCCGTGGCCGGGACAGGGCCCGAGATCTCCGTTCAGAGCGTAGTCGGCGGAGACCGTGTCGCCACATCGACACGGGACAGCGCCTCCGCAGACGGCCGGCTCGGCGCCGCTCGAGGGCGTGCCCAGCAGCACGAGCCCGATGATGACGCCCAGGACCCACCCGGCAGGTGCGGGTGTCACGACGCTCACCGCTACACCAAGCGGGGGCTGCCCATCCGTCGCAGCGCCTCGTCGAAATCGACGCGCGGCTTCCAGCCGAGCTCGGCCTTGGCCCGAGCGGTATCGTAGCGGACGGTCTGCAGGCTGCGGTGGATGCGGTAGAAGAGTCCCGGCGGCGAGCGGCGGCCGCCGCGCAGTGCGGCCTTGGCCAGATCCACCGACGCGGCGAGCATGCGAACGGCCGGCAGCGGGAGGTACACGGTGGACGACCGTGCGCGCAGCGCCGCGCCCAGGCGCTCCAGCCACACGCGCTGGGTGAGCCGGTCGTCGTCCACCACGTTGTAGGCGCGGCCCACGGCCTCCTCGCGGCGCGCGGCGAGCACGAGCGCGTCGACCACATTGTCCACGTACGTGAGCGGCAGGATGTTCTGGCCCGCGCCGAAGATGAGGTTGACCCGGCCGAATCGCAGGCCGGCGCGGACCAGGCTGTTCTTGCCGCCGGGCCCGTAGATGGTGGCCGGCCGGATCACCGTGATCGGCGCCGAACGGGCCCGCGCGTACCAGAACGCGAGCTGGTCGGCCATCACCTTCGAGCGCGTGTACCCGCCGCGGCCGGCGCTCGTGTCGTAGCCGTCGTCCTCGGAGATCACGCTGCCCTCGGGGCGCGCCCCGTAGATGCCGATCGAGCTCACATGTACGAAGCGGCCCACCCCGTGCTCGAGCGCGGCCTGGATCAGCCGCTCGGTGCCGAGCACGTTCACCTCGAGGAAATCGACCCAGCGTCCCGAGGCATCCACCTTGCCGCCGCAGTGGAAGATGACATCCGCGTCGGCGACGGCCGATCGCAGAGACGGCCAGCGACGCAGGTCGCCCTCGACCGCCTCGATCCCGAGCGCGCCGAGCTCCCCGAGGGCGGCCCGGCTGCGCGCGAGGACTCGGACCTCGTAGCCCTCCAGGACAAGACGGTCGAGCAGATGACGACCCAGGAACCCGGTACCGCCGGTGACCAGCGCTTTCATTCTAAGTTCCTGTCCGCGACAGAGTTCGCTTTGGCGATTTGGCCTCTTCGCGCCTCCGGCGCGTTCATTCCAAGTCGCTGTCCACGACGGAGTTGGCGTTGGCGGTTTGGCCTCTTCGCGCCTCCGGCGCTCATCGCGGGGGGGAGGCGTTGCCATCGTGACCTCTTCGCGCCTGCGGCGCTCATCGGTCGCTCGCGCCGGCAATGGGAG